>Ga0209535_1000657_pt1 | contig 24152 bp, 14 predicted proteins | sample LinPmetageLP28_FD_184041 | JGI IMG/M metagenome (GOLD analysis project Ga0209535, IMG submission 184041) | Marine viral communities from the Pacific Ocean - LP-28 (SPAdes) (version 2) | ecosystem: Environmental > Aquatic > Marine > Oceanic | place: Pacific Ocean | collected 2009-08-22
AAATCAATGATTACCAAAGACCAGTTAGAAAAAATCCAAGGCTTTCAAAAAGAGTTAAACAAACTCTTAAATGAAGTTGGATTTTTAGAAGCCCAAAAAGCCCAAGTATTAGGGAAATTCGGTGAAGTAAACAAAGAAACCGAGGATTTCAAAAAAGAACTAGAAAAGGAATATGGCTCTATCAATATTAATTTAGAAGATGGAACATACGAACCTATTGAAAAAGAAGAAGATAAGAAATAATGCCTTCTAGTATCAGAAAAATCAGTATTGGTTCTGATTACAAAACCGATGCAATGCATTATTCTGTTGGTCAATCTGTATATGGTGGACATATTATATCACATATACTTTGCGAACAAGAAGACAATTCTTATAATATCTTTATCAAAAAACAAGACGAGGTATTGCCGTGGAAGAAGTTTAATTCTAACATGGCTATATCCGTTGAGTACGATTTAGAGTATTAATGAAAAGCTTATTTGATTTTATCGTTGAGCCTGTTGGCCAGCGATATAATAATAAAGTTAAAGTAGGTGACAAAAGCCTTATAATTAATACACAATCTGAAAGCTTTAAATCAGTTAACAATATAGCAAAAGTCATAAACGTTCCTTTAATTTATAAGACAAAAATTAAAAAAGGTGATTTAATAATAATTCATCATAATGTTTTTAGAAGATGGTATAACATAAGAGGTGAAGAAAAAAATAGTAGATCATATTTTAAAAATGGTTTGTATTTTGTTAATCGAGATCAAATATATCTTTATAAAAGAAACAAAAAGTGGATGGCTTTTGACAACAGATGTTTTGTAAGTCCTATAAAAAATTATGACAATACAAATGCTAGTTCTGAGCAAAGCCTTATTGGTATATTAAAATATGGTAATAGTGCGTTAGAAGCGCTAGGAATTAACGAGGAGGATCTTGTAGGCTATAAACCATTTGGTGAATTTGACTTTGTCGTTGATGGCAAACGTCTTTATTGTATGAAATCTAATGATATTGTAATTAAATATGAACGTCAAGGAAACGAAGTTGAATATAATCCAAGCTGGGCACAAAGCGGTTGAAGAACTTATTAAAGTTGCTAAAGAAGCTATTGTTGATTCAGATGATGATATAAGTGCTGATCGTTTAAAAAATGCGGCAGCTACAAAAAAACTAGCTATATTTGATGCTTTTGAAATACTTAATCGTATACAAGAAGAAAGTAATATACTAGAAGATATAATTGTAGATAAAAAAGAAACTAGTTTTAGAGGTTTTGCTGAAAAAAGATCTAAGTAATGTATCAGCAAACTTTATATAAAATAGTTGAACCTATAAAACCACATGTTATTAAAAGACTTAATAAGTCTAAAAAATGGGAGTATGGTTACAATAAAGAATACGATATTATAGTAATAAGTAAAACGGGTCAAATAGGTGAAATATATGAAATACAAAATCTTGTAATTGCTTTACCACTAGAAGATAACACTTTCAAAAGATCTAAGTCTACAAAAGAACAATATTGGGAAGTGTTTGAAAAAAGGAAAGAATTAAAAAATATTAAAACAATATTTGATTGGAAAACTTATCCTGAAACATTTAAACAAAAACTACACGATTATATCGATGAAGAATTTAAAAGAAGAGACGAAGGTTTCTGGTTTTATAACAAAGGTGTTCCTACCTATATTACTGGTACTCACTACATGTATTTGCAATGGTCAAAGATTGATGTTGGGCAACCAGACTTTAGGGAAGCAAACAGATTATTCTTCATATTCTGGGAAGCTTGCAAAGCAGACAAAAGATGCTATGGCATGGCATACCTTAAAAACAGAAGGTCAGGATTCTCTTTTATGGCGTCCGGTGAAACAGTTAATATGGCAACGATCTCGAGTGATGCAAGATTCGGTGTTCTCTCGAAATCTGGAGCGGATGCTAAAAAAATGTTTACAGACAAAATTGTCCCGATCTCAGTTAACTACCCGTTTTTCTTCAAACCGATCCAAGACGGTATGGACAGACCCAAAACGGAGCTCGCGTATAGAGTACCAGCGTCAAAGTTTACAAGAAAAAAACTTGAAGCAAATGAACGGCTTGAAGAAATGGTTGGACTCGATACAACAATCGACTGGAAAAATACTGGAGATAACTCCTATGACGGTGAAAAACTTATGCTCCTTGTACACGATGAAGCAGGTAAATGGGAAAAACCAGAAAACATCCTTAATAACTGGCGCGTTACAAAAACAACGCTAAGATTAGGTAGTAGAATAATAGGTAAATGTATGATGGGGTCAACGAGCAATGCTCTTGACAAAGGCGGTAGAAACTATAAAAAATTATATGATGACTCAAATGTTACCAAAAGAAACCGCAATGGACAGACTAGCTCAGGATTATATAGCTTGTTCATACCTATGGAATGGAACTACGAAGGATACATTGATGCTCATGGATACCCTGTCTTTGAAACTCCAAAATCCGCAGTTGATGGCATCGATGGCCAAAAGATTGAAATTGGCGTCATTGAACACTGGGACAATGAAGTAGATGGTCTTAAGGATGATCCTGATGCACTTAACGAGTTGTACAGACAGTTTCCACGTACAGAAAAACATGCGTTCAGAGATGAAACAAAACAATCTTTATTTAATCTAACTAAAATTTACGAGCAAATAGATTATAATGAAGATTTAAAACATTCAGCAGTTGTTACACAAGGTAATTTTCAATGGGCAGATGGTATAAAAGATACTACAGTAATGTTTGCACCTAGTAAGCAAGGTAGATTTTTAGTTTCATGGGTTCCACCTGTAACACATCAAAATAAATATATTGTAAAAAACGGAATAAAATATCCGGGTAATGAACACATGGGAGCTTTTGGTTGTGATAGTTATGATATATCAGGTACAGTTGATGGTAAAGGATCTAAAGGATCTTTACACGGTTTAACAAAATTTAGTATGGATACTGCACCTGCTAATTTATTTTTTTTAGAATATATTTCAAGACCTGCTACGGCAGACATATTTTTTGAAGATGTTCTTATGGCATTACACTTTTATGGTATGCCTATTCTTGCAGAAAATAATAAACCTAGATTATTATATTATTTAAAAAGAAGAGGTTATAGAACTTACTCTATGAATCGACCTGATAAAACAATGTATAAATTATCGGTTACAGAAAAAGAAATAGGCGGTATACCTAATTCAAGTGAAGATGTAAAACAAGCACATGCCGCAGCTATAGAGGCTTATATTGAACTTTTTGTAGGTTACAATAATGAACAATATGGGACAATGTACTTTCAACGTACATTAGAAGACTGGGCTGCATTTGATATAAACAATAGAACTAAACATGATGCATCTATAAGTTCTGGTTTAGCAATAATGGCTTGTAACAAAAATAAATATAGACCTGTTGCGGATATAAAAAAAGAAAAACTTAGTTTAAATTTTTCTAAATATGATCAAACAGGTTATGAATCTAAAATAATTAATAGATGATCAATACGAGTACTAATAGTTCTTTCCCTAGTCAGGTGGTACCTGAAGCGGAAAAGAGAAGTTTAGAATATGGAACAAAAGTAGGCCAAGCTATTGAGTATGAGTGGTTTAGAGGTGGAAGATTAAATGCAAGTAGATGGTCAACTAGTTATCAAAATTATCATAAATTAAGATTATATGCAAGAGGAGAGCAATCAGTAGAAAAATATAAAAATGAATTATCGATTAATGGTGATTTATCTTATTTAAATTTAGATTGGAAACCAGTTCCTGTAATACCTAAATTTGTAGACATAGTAGTTAATGGCATATCATCAAAAGAATATGATATAAAAGCTTACGCACAAGATCCTTTTTCTCAAAAATTAAGAACAAACTATGCGGATAATATAATGAGGGATATGATGGCTAAGCCATTAATAGATAATATAAAAAATACTTTAGGAGTTACTTTATATAATAATGTTGATCCCGCTAATTTACCACAAAATAAAGAAGAACTTGAAGTTCACATGCAATTAGATTATAAACAATCTGTAGAAATTGCTGAAGAAGAAGTTATTAACAATATATTAGATTTTAATAAGTATACATTAACTAATAAAAGAGTTACAGAAGATATAGTTACTATAGGTATAGGTGCTGTTAAAACAAGTTTTAATAAATCAGAAGGCGTTGTTATTGATTATGTAGACCCTGCTAATATGGTTTACTCTTATACAGAAGATCCTAATTTTCAAGATTGTTATTACGTAGGAGAAGTAAAATCTATAACTTTAGCTGAATTAAAAAAAGAGTTTCCAGATATAAGTGAAGAAGAATTATCAAGATTATCTAAATATCCTGGAAGACAAGGTTATTTAAGAGGTCCTAAAGCTGATAATGATTTAGTTCAAGTTTTATATTTTGAATACAAAACTTTTATTGATCAAGTGTTTAAAATAAAATATACAGAACAAGGACTAGAAAAAACATTAGAAAAACCAGATTTTTTTAATCCACCAGAAAGTGATAATTTTGATAGAGTATCAAGAAGCATAGAAGTATTATTTAGTGGTGCTAAAGTAATGGGTGTTGATCAAATGCTTAGATGGGAGATGTGCGAAAACATGACAAGGCCTAAAAGTGATTTAACTAAAGTTAATTTAAATTATTCTATTACAGCTCCTCATATTTACCAAGGACGTATAAATTCTTTGGTTGGTCGTATTACTGGTTTTGCAGATATGATACAGTTAACATCGTTAAAATTACAACAAGTAATAGCAAGGATGGTACCAGATGGTGTATTTGTAGACGTTGATGGTTTGGCTGAAGTTGATTTAGGTAATGGTACTAATTATAATCCACAAGAAGCTTTAAACATGTATTTCCAAACTGGTAGTATAGTTGGTAGAAGTTTAACACAAGATGGTGATCCTAACAGAGGTAAAGTACCAATACAAGAGTTACAAACATCTAGTGGTAATGCTAAAATACAGTCTTTAATACAAACTTATCAATATTATTTACAAATGATAAGAGATGTAACGGGGCTTAATGAAGCAAGAGATGGTAGTATGCCAGAAAAAGATTCGTTAGTTGGTTTACAAAAATTAGCAGCAAACGCTTCTAATACAGCAACAAAACATATATTAAATGCAAGTTTATATTTAACTTTAAGAACTTGTGAAAATATATCACTTAGAGTCGGTGACATGCTACAGTTTGAATTAACAAACGAAGCTTTGATAGATAGTATAGGATCTTTTAATGTTTCTACTTTAAAAGAAATAGAAAAATTACATTTGTATGATTTTGGTGTATTTTTAGAATTAGAACCTGAAGAGGAAGAAAAAGCAATGTTAGAGCAAAATATACAAATGGCTCTACAACAACAACAAATATATTTAGAAGACGCTATTGATATTAGACAAATTAATAATATTAAATTAGCAAATCAAGTATTAAAATATAGAAGAGTTAAAAAACAAGAAGCAGATCAAGCAAATCAACAACAACAAATACAAGCTCAAGGCCAAGCAAATCAACAAGCTACTGAGGCTGCTGCAATGCAAGAGGTTGAAAAACAACAAGCTTTAAGTCAAACTCAAATATCAATAGAGCAAGCTAAGTCTCAGTTTGAAATACAAAGAATGCAAAGTGATGCTACTATAAAAAGAGAGCTTATGGCTCAAGAATTTCAATATGACATGAAGTTAAAACAAATGGATATTGAAGTAAATCAAAATAAAGAAAAAGCAATAGAAGATCGTAAAGATCAAAGAACAAAAATACAAGCAACGCAACAATCTCAAATGATAAATCAACGTCAATCAGGCGGTGTTCCAACTGATTTTGAAGCGCCAAGTACAGAAGATCTTACAGGATTTTCTATATAGTTATTAAACTATTTATTAATTTTTATTATATTATATTATGTCAGAACAAGTAAAAGAAGAAGGAGAATTTAAAGTCAAGTCGGCTAAAATTCTTAAACCCAAAAATTTAGGTGATAACGTAGATCAAGTAACTAAAGTTGATTTATCTAAACCACCTAAACAAAAAGAAGAGGTTATTAAAAAACCAGAGGTAAAAAAAGTTGAACCAACTGAAGAGGTAAAAACCTCGGTTGAAAAAGAAGAAGTTATAGAAAAACCAGTTATTGAAGAAATAATTGAAAAACCTATAAAAGAAGAAGAAGTAGTAGAAATAGGAGAAAAAATGGAGATACCTGTTAAAAAAGTAGATCCAGAACCTATCACTAACAATATAGAGCTTCCTGAAAACATTGAAAAAGTCGTAGACTTTATGAAAGAAACAGGAGGTACATTAGAAGATTATGTAAGATTAAATGCAGATTATTCTAATGTAGATAATGATACTTTGTTAAGAGAGTATTATAAACAAACAAAATCGCATCTAGATAACCAAGAAATTGACTTTATGATAGAAGACAATTTTTCTTGGGATGAAGAAGTAGATGCAGAGCGAGATGTTAGAAAAGCAAAACTCGCCTACAAAGAAGAAGTTGCAAAAGCAAAACAGCATTTAGAAGGTTTAAAGTCTAAGTATTACGAGGAAATCAAGTTGAGACCTGGTACCACTAAAGAACAAAACGAAGCTGTAGAGTTTTTCAACCGCTACAATAAAGAGCAGGAAGGGGCTCGACAACAACATGAAAATTTTAAAAGCGATACTAAAAATTATTTTTCTGATGAATTCAAAGGTTTTGATTTCAAAGTTGGAGAAAAAAAGTTTAGATATGGTGTAAAAAATGTGAATGAAGTTGCAGATAAACAATCAAATATTTCTAATATAGTTGAGAGGTTCTTAAACGAAAAAGGAGATGTAACTGATGTCCAAGGTTATCACAAAGCAATGTATGCAGCTGGAAATGCTGACACCATTGCACAGCATTTTTATGAGCAAGGTAAAACCGATGCTATAAGAAATGTTGCTGCAAAATCCAACAATATATCTAAAGATGCTAGGGCAACATTGCCTCAGGATCAAGAGATCACTATGGGTGGATATAAGGTTAAATCAATTACAGGTGCAGACTCTTCAAATTTGAGAATTAAAACAAGAAAATTTAACTAAAAACACAACAATTAATTATGGGACAATTAGCACCCGTGTACGGTAATATAGTACCGTCACAAAAAATGCAACCGCTTATTACTAACTATTTAGCTTTTAATGGTGGTGCAAATGATTTCGCTCAACAATTCTTACCAGAAGTATATGAGCAAGAAGTTGAAAGATATGGTAATAGAACTTTATCTGGATTCTTAAGAATGGTTGGCGCTGAAATGCCAATGACATCTGATCAAGTAATTTGGTCTGAACAAAATAGATTACACGTTGCATACGGAACTGATGCTGCTAATGGTAGCCAAGTTCAAATGAATGCAGGTGGTACAACTTTAGCGATAACTGAAAGAACAGTTGCTCAAGGATTTGTTGAAAACGTTATCCAACGAAACTCAACGATAGTAGTTATGAACACTGTTACTGGTGCTACATTAAAGTGTATCATTGGAATTGCTCCAACAACTGCTGCTGGTGTTACAACTTTAACTCCACTTTCTTATACTACAGCTAACATGACATCTCTTAGAGATAACCCTGCTGTTGCAGCTGCTACAACAAATATTAAGTTATTTGTTTATGGTTCTGAATTTGCAAAAGGTACTGTTGGATCACAAAATGGTATTACACCTTCTTTCACGCAATACGCTAACTCACCAATTATTATAAAAGACAGATACCAAATTTCTGGTTCTGACACTGCACAGATCGGTTGGGTAGAAGTTGCTACAGAAGATGGAACATCAGGATACTTATGGTATTTAAAAGGTGAGTCTGAAACTAGATTACGTTTTGAAGATTATTTAGAAATGGCAATGGTTGAAGGTGAACTTGCTGCTGCAGGTTCTGCTTTTGTTGCTGGTCAAGCTAACGTACCTGGATTTGGTGCATCTGCTGGATTAGCTGGATCTAATGGTGTTGCTATTAATGCAAAAGGAACTGAAGGTTTATTTGCTGCAATTATAGCTAGAGGAAATGTTATGTCTGGATTTAATGCTGGAACTGGTATTTCTGATTTTGATCAAATTCTTAAAAACTTAGATACTCAAGGAGCTATTGAAGAAAACATGCTTTTCTTAAACAGAGCTACTGATCTAGGTTTTGACGATATGTTAGGATCAATTTCATCTGGTGGTGCAGGTGGTACTGCTTATGGTTTATTTGAAAACTCTGAGCAAATGGCACTTAACTTAGGTTTCTCTGGTTTTAGAAGAGGTTCTTATGACTTTTATAAAACTAGCTGGAAATACTTAAACGATGCTTCTACAAGAGGTGGAATGAGCGTTAATAGTATTGACGGTGTATTAGTACCTGCTGGAACTTCAACTGTTTATGACCAAGTATTAGGTACAAACATAAGAAGACCATTCTTACACGTAAGATACAGAGCTTCACAAGCTGATGACAGAAGATTTAAAAATTGGATCACTGGATCTGTTGGAGGTGCTTACACTTCTGATTTAGATGCAATGCAAGTTCACTTTTTATCTGAAAGATGTCTTGTGACACAAGCTGCGAATAATTTCGTATTATTCCAAAACTAAGATTGCTTTAAAGAGTTAGGCGCTTCGGCGCCTAGCCCTTTATTTTATTAATTATATTATATTATATTATGTCAAAAACAAAAGAAATTAAAGCCCCTAAGTGGGAGATTAAGGATAGATCGTATTTTTTAACAAACGGTTTAGAACCTTTAACATATACACTACAGTCAAAACACCACGATAAATCATCTTTATTATGGTTTGATGAAAATCTTAAAACACAAAGAGAATTAAGATATGCTACTAATCAAAACTCACCATTTGTTGATGAACAAAAAGGTGAATGTACTTTAGGTCATATTATATTTCATAATGGAACTTTAAGTGTTAAAAAAGAACAACAAAATCTTCAAAAGTTATTATCTCTTTATCATCCAAAAAGAGAAATTATTTTTAAAGAATTTAAACCAGAGGTTGAAGCTGTAGATGAGTTAGCTTGGATTAATTATGAAATTGATGCTTTAAACTCAGCTAGAAATATAGAAATAGATCATGCAGAAGCTATATTAAGAGTTGAAAAAGGAACAGCAGTTTCAGAAATGAGTTCTAAAGAAATAAAAAGAGATTTAATGATTATGGCAAAAAAGAATCCTCAAGCATTTTTAGCTATTGCTAAAGATGAAAATGTGGGATTAAGAAATGTAGCTATAAAAGCAGTTGAACAACAAGTTCTTAAATTGTCTCAAGATCAAAGAACAATGCACTGGGGATCTAATGATAGAAAACTATTTAACATACCTTTTGATGAAAATCCATATTCAGCAGCCGCTGCATGGTTTAAAACAGATGAAGGTGTACAAGTTTTTAAACAAGTAGAGAAAAAGTTACAATAATATGTAACTATAAATATAGTGAAGGGTCACTTAAAACGTGGCCCTGTCATTATTAACTAAAATATTAAAATGGCAATAAACGTAAATACTGTATATCAAACCGTTTTATTAATACTTAATAAAGAACAAAGGGGTTATATGACACCTTTAGAGTTTAATAAAATAGGTACTCAAGTTCAATTAGAAATATTTGAAAATTATTTTGAGAGTTTAAATCAACAACTACGTGTGCCACAAGCCGATACCGATTACTCTGATAGAGTTGTAAACATCGATGAGGCCACAAACGTATTTAAAGAATATTCTTCGGCAACTTACGATGCTGGATCTAAAGTCTTTAATCTTCCCACTCAATCAGGCGCCGCATCAGTAAACCAAAATTTTACTCAAAACGCTACAGGCTCACAAACTGATTTTACCTTAACAACTATAAACGCTTCACAAGTAGCTAATGGAACTGCAAAAGTATTTGTTGCAGGAATACAACAAGCTGCTAATACGTGGACGCTTACTGGATTAGAACTAGTATTTAACGCTGCGCCAGCAGCTAATGCTGTTATATTACTTCAAGTAACACCTAATGATTTTTATAGATTAGGTGGAGTTTTTTATACTCCAGGGGCAATACCAACTCAAGAGCTTGAAAGAGTAACTAGATCAGATTTGTTTCATTTAAACTCTTCTAATCTTACAAAACCTTCTAAGACTTATCCAATATATGTTTATGAACAAAACAAACTAACTGTTTACCCAACAAGCATTGTAAGTGATTTAAGTGTTGCGTGGTTAAGAAAACCTATGGATGTAGTTTGGAATTTTACAACTGGTGGAGGTGGTCAATATCAATATAATTCAGCAACTTCTACAGATTTTGAATTAATAAAACCAGAACAAACAGAGGTAATAACTAAAATACTTTTGTATGCGGGCGTTGTAATACAAAGTCCAGAGATAATACAAGTTGCAGCATCTCAAATTGCTCAACAAGATAATAATCAAAAAAGTTAATCTATGCCTATACCTGATGGTGGTTTAATCACCGAAACTAACAGACAATATTACGCTGGGGCCCAGCAGTTTTTGGTAGCTAATACCGCTGCTAATCAAACTTTTACAAGTACTTTTGATGTTGATCTTACGTTTGGTTCTTCTGATTCTGCTAGTAATGATTATTTATTAAATAATTTTAAATTATTTGGAAGCCCAGATGCTATTAATTGGACAGAGTTTTCTTCTTCATTTCCAGTAACAACAGCTGTTGTAGAAAATGCCACGGGAGCAGCTAGTACTACTGTTGATTTAACAACATTTAACAATACAATACAAGTGGGTGATGTTGTAACTGGTACTGGTATTGCCGCAGGAACAAAAGTTGCAACTTTAAGCGCACCTACTGTTATAAACGGAACAGTTGAAGTTCCTGTTATATCATTAACAGTTGCTTTACCAACACAAACAGCAAATAATTTTAAATACAATAATTATAACGCTGCTGTTACGGTTAATAATTTTATATTAAAAGGAGGAAATATACCTGTTTACACAGATGGTACAACAATTAGATGGGTTGTAGGAGCTAATGTAACTGATCCAGCTGGTTCTACAAAAGGAGTTTTAACTAGATCAACCACTGTTGGAAACACACCACTTCAAGCTAATATTTTATTTACCGCAGGGCAAGTTTTAACAGCTAATCCAGTTCCGTCTTCAATAGCTTCTAATCAAGTAACACTATCAGCTTATAATAATAATATTCTACCTGGAATGGGAGTGTCTGGAACAACTACTAACGCTTTTGGTACAGGAACTATTATACTTATTGATGGTGTTACAGTTAGATCAAATACTAATGTAGGTGGAAAAAGTGTTTTAGTTCTTGAAACAGGAGCTGGTGCACCTGGAACAGGAACGGTTTTTTCATTTTCAACAAGCCCATGGAATGGTGATACCTTAACTTTTAGCTCTCAAGAGTTAACTTTAGATAAAAATGCAACGGTTGTTAATGGTTCTACTTTATCATTTTCAAATCCAAATCCGTTTACAATGTCTAATAACATCGTTACGGTTCATGCTATAATTGCTGCTTCTAGTTATGTTAAAATTCAAATGAATGAAGATGCAATAGATGATAATAATGGGGCTTATTCTTTTACTAGACTTGATGATGTTATAGATAATTTTTTAATAGCATATGTTGGAGCAGGTAAACTTATACCTAGCGTTAAAAGAACTGATGTAATATTTCATGCAAAAAGAGGTTTACAAGAGTTTAGTTATGATACTTTAAAGAGTGTAAGATCACAAGAGCTTACTGTTCCTAGTAGTTTAAGTTTAGTTATACCACAAGATTATGTTAATTATGTAAGGTTGTCTTATGTAGATAATGGTGGTATTTTACACACTATATATCCTGCAAACACTTTATCTACTAATCCATGGGAAATGCCTGCGCAAGATAATCTTGGTTTACCCACGCAGGATAGTGTTGATTCTAATATTACAACAGAGTCTATAACAGAAGAAAGATTTGATGCATTAAACCCTAGAAATATAAGCGGAGCAATATATGGAGAATTTGAAGAAGGTGCAAACATATACAATGTAGATTGGTTTACACCAGCTTTAGGCCAAAGATATGGTATGAGTCCTGAAACAAGCCAACAAAATGGTTGGTTTTTAATAAACGAAAGAGAAGGTAAATTTCAATTTACTAGCAACTTAAGTAATAAATTAATTGTTTTAGAATATATATCAGATGGTAATGCTTATGATTTAGACAGTAGAATACCTAAGTTAGCAGAAGAAGCTTTGTATGCACATATAATACATGCTATACTTTCAGTTAGTTCTAATGTACAAGAATATATAATAAGAAGATTTAAACAAGAAAGAAGTGCAAAACTAAGAAATGCTAAAATAAGATTATCTAATCTTAAGCTTGATCAAATTGTTCAAGTTATGAGAGGTAAATCTAAATGGATTAAATACTAGATATGCCAGAAATTAAAAACACTTTTCTAGCATCCAAGATGAATAAAGATCTTGATGATAGATTAATACCTAATGGTGAGTATAGAGACGCACAGAATATATCTGTAGGTAAATCAGAAGATGATGATATTGGCTCTTTAGAATCAATATTAGGTAATGCTTGTGTTACTAATTTTACAGATAGTTATAGAACAAGTTACGTTACTCAAAATCAAAACTTAATACCTGAAACAGGTGATTATAAAATAATTTTAGACGGTGTTGGGCCAGTAATAAGAGTTGGAGATGATATATATTTGTGGGATAATTCAGGAGAAAAAGGAACAAAATATTTAAGTAAAGTTGCTTGGTTTGAAACTACATCTGGTATAACTACTGTGTATGTGTCAGAGCCTTTACCATATGGATTACCAGTTAATCAACGTATAATTTTTGCTAGACCTATAAGGGTATGTGGTTATTATTCAGATGAAGCAAGATCACGAATGTATGTATTTTTAACTGATTACACTGGTACAGAACCATTACAACCTTCTGGTCACATAAATTGTATATACACTTATACCCCTGGCGCAGATACTTTTAACGCATTAGTTTTTGATGGAGGACCTAATTTGTTTTTAAATTTTTCTACAGCTAGCCCTATAACAGGGATTAGTTTAATAGAAGATTTATTATTTTTTACAGACAATAGAAATCAACCTAGAAAAATAAATGTAACCAGGTCAAGCGGTTATTATACTAGTGAGGCTAGTATTTCTGTTGCTAAATATAATCCATACGAGCCGATAGAGATGGTTAAAACAGCTTCAGGTAATATAGCATCATCACCAAGTACTAGTACTATCACTCTTGCAGTTATTACTAGTGGTACTGCAGCATCTGTTTCAGGATCAGAAATTACTATAACTGGTTTAAATTATAATATTAAACCTGGCCAAGTAGTTGGTAGCGCAACAGTAATAACAACATATATAAAAGTTTTAGGAATAGAGTATGTAGGCGGTAATACTATAGTTACTTTAAGTGCGGCGCCTGGAGCTGTTGCAACTAATACTATTAATTTTTATCCTGGTTTTGAAATATTTTCAAGTATTGTATCTACAACAATTGGTTATGACCAATATTTATATGTTTCCGCATGGGCTCCAAGCACAGGTATAATAAGTGTAAACCTACCTATAACTGGAACTATATCAGCTAATGAACCTATTAATTTTTTAATATCGACGATGACAAACAAAAAGTCAGTTACAAACTGGCCTGGTGATCCTGATTATTTAGAAACATTATTTGTAAGGTTTAGCTATAGATTTAGATATGATGATGGAGAATATTCTATTATAGCGCCTTTTACACAAATAGCTTATATACCTAAACAACAAGGTTATTTTATAGGTAGCGGAGGAACTCCAGCTACACCTAAAGATGAAGAAGCTGCTTATAGAAGTACTATTTTAGAGTGGATGGAAAACAATGTTCAAGATATTGAATTGATAATTCCACTGCCAGATATAGCTAAAAATTTAGGTGAAAGCAATTCTTCTACTTACAAGATTTCCTCAATAGATATTCTGTATAAAGAATCTGATTCTAATGCTGTAAAAGTTTTAGACAATGTAGAGTCTTCTTCTTTTAACTCTAATTCTTTAACACAATATTTAGATTATTATACTTATAATTATCAATCAAGAAAACCTTACAAAACTTTACCTACTGTTCAAACTACAAGAGTTTACGATATGGTTCCTACTAGAGCTTTAGCACAAGAAACTGCTGGTAATAGAATTATATATGGTAACTTTGTTAATCAGCATACGCCTCCTAATACTTTAAATTATCAAGTTGGAATCGCTGCAAAACAAACTGACGTAAATGAAGGTTATACTAATTGGGTAGAATACCCTAACCACTCTTTAAAACAAAATAGAAATTATCAGGTAGGTTTTATTTTATCTGATAAATGGGGTAGACAGTCTTCTGTAATATTATCTTCTATAAATCCTACAGAAACAACATCCGGATCAATAACATATGGAGGGTCAACCGTATACTCTCCTTATAACGAAACAACACTAAGTAGAGGTCAAATTGCAACTTGGCCAGGAGATGCTTTGCAATTAAATATATCTTCTATAATTTCTTCTGGAACTTCTTCATCTCAAGTTATAGCAACTGTAGACGGAGCTGTTTCAACAGGTGGTACACAAATTAAAGTTGATCACATTGGTTCTTATGACTTAAGCCAAGGGTTAGTTACTTTTCCTAGCTTTGAAGTAGGTATGTTAATTTTAGGTGTTGGTATTGCTTCTGGCACTAGAATAAAATCTAAAATATCTCCTAGCACTTTTGAAATAAACAAACCTTTAATAGCAACATTACCTGATGGAAATAGTATAACCTTAGGTGGTGTTTCTAATTTTCCAAGCATTTCTACAGGTGAACCTGGTTTATATGCAATACCATCTGGCACTGGAACTGGTTTTAATATTTTTGGCGCTACAGCAACCATACAAGGTAATGTTTATGTTTTTACTTTAAATAGTGGTGGAGGTCAAAACATACCTTTAGCTGGCGATATAATGAGAGGAGAAAATGAAGATTACGTAAAAATAACATCTATTTCCAATGTGGGTGCAGTATACACAGTAACAACATCAGGTCCTGTTAATTCAAAATATTATTTAAATTCAGCTACAGCCAGTCCAGATAATAAATATTCTTATAACTTAAACCCTACGGGTTGGTATTCTTATAAAATAGTTGTAAGGCAACAAGAGCAAGAATATTATAATGTTTATTTACCTGGTATAATAAATGGTTATCCAGATCAAATAGCAGCTACAAGTCCTGTAAGTTTTGTAGAATTTCCTACTGATGAAGATAATAAAACAGCAAACATTGTATTGTTTAATGATAATATAAATAAAATACCTAGAGATTTATCTGAAGTTGGTCCGGAGCAAAAACAATTTAGAAGCTCTATTCAGCTTTCTGGTAGAGTTACTAACACAGTTGTTGGGTCAAGCTCTGGAGCTTCTGAAAACAATAAACAATATTTTCCTGGAGTTTTAACAGATACAGCAATAAGTATTTCAACCGCTACAGATTCAAACATGGCTTTTGAAGTATTAGACAACTCAGGGGCACCTGTTTTGTATTCTACGCTTTCTTCATTTGGTCAAGATAGTCTTTATCAATTAGACACAAACCCTTTAATAGCTCGTTTATCAACTAACGAAGCAAATCCTATAGGTGTTACATCCACAAACGTTGCTAACACAACAATGAAACCATATTTAGCTGTTTATGAAACAGAGCCTACAGACTCATTACTTGATATATATTGGGAAACAACAACTGTTGGCATGATTTCAGATCTTAATGCTGATATATTAAATACATTTGATGGCGCGGTTGGGTTTGGGCCAATAGGATGGGTATTAGATGAAAGTAAAGGTAATAATGATACTATAACTAATGTTTTTAAAGCTAGAAATAGCGGTGGAGTAGACCTTCAAGCAACCATGTCTATGTCGGTAGTTGATGGTTCTGGGCAAGCTTTTGGTGGATTTGTCTTAGTTGGTAATTCAACTTCTGGTTACAGCATTAAAACTAGTCAATTTTTTACTTATATTAATGGTTCAGATACTTTACAAGTGTTTACATTTACTTTTACAGGAAGTGTAGACATTGGCAGCGGAGCGGGTAGCGGTGAACCTTTTACATTAAGTTTTACCGAGTCTTTAGCTAATAAACCTCCGGTGTTTGATGCAACATTAACTGGTAGTAATTTACCAACAATACAAGCTTTACCAAGCTCTATAGTGTTAGGAAGTGGAAGCTTACCAGCTAAAAATGGTGCTAATGTAGGCGGTGCAGAAACAGATGAGTTAAGATGGAGAATAACAGGTCTTACTTTTAATGGTTCAACAGCGGTAAATAATATTTTTTCAATTGGAGAACAAAATGGAAATTTAACAAAAACATCTGGAACAGCACAAGGTACTTATGTATTACAAATTACTTTGGAAGATTGCTGGAACGGATCTACACAAGGAGTAGGTTTTATGTCTATAGTTGTAAATCAACCTATAGTAGTTCAATCTGCTTTTACAGGAATGCCATCAAGTAATGGGCAAGTTTTTAGTGGTATAAATTGTAGTGTTTCACAACCTAATACATATTATCACGATGGAAACCCTGGAACTGACATACAAGATGGTGATATATTATATCAAGATGCTAATGGAACAACACCTGTACCAGACTTCTATTATCTTGTAACAAATCCTAGTGGAAGTAAAGTAATAATTAACACTACAGGAAGTAATGGCAATGGTGTAGTAATAATAATGTCAACGTGTCCTTAGTGTAATAAACACATAAAATAAGTGATAATAAATTATGGCGGCAACAATTGAAATTAAATATTTTAACACTTTTTGGTTAAAAAAAGTAGCTAATCTTACAGCACAAGCTGTTGCTCCTGTTTTTAATGAAGCACCGGCGGCTGGTATAAAAGGCACTAATTTGCCTAGAGAATACACTGTTTGCCCAGGTGGAACTAATTGTACAACTTATGCTGTAACTTACAATAATACTAGCCCTGATTGGTATATAGAAGAATCAAGAATACGAGGTGGTTATAATAATACATCTGTAGATTTAGGAGCAAAAGCTTATTTAGTAGAAGATTTTCCACAATCACAACATAGGTTTAACTCTTTAATATATTCAGGTATATATAACTCTAGAACAGGAGTTAACAACACAAATCAGTTTCCAGTTGGTGAAAGCATAACTAAAAGTGCTGACCCTGCTTATGTTTCTATACAAAAACTATATTCAGAAGATACTAACTTAATTATATTTCAAGAAGACAAAGTAAGTAGAGCTTTAATAGATAAAGACGCTATATATTCTGCGGAAGGCAATGCATCTATAACGTCTACAAATTTAGTCATAGGGCAAATTATACCATATAAAGGAGAGTATGGTATAAGCACAGATCCATATAGTTTTGCAATATATGGTTATAGAAAATATTTTACAGACAGAAAAAGAAATTGTGTTTTAAGATTATCTTTAGATGGAATGACAGAAATATCATCTTACGGTATGCATGACTTTTTTAGAGATAATCTTGGAGCAGTTAATACAAATAAAATTACCGCAGGATTTAATGAGCACACTAAAGACTATACTATATCTATACAAAAAACAGACGACACATTTAATACTTTGGCTTTTGATGAACAGGTTAGAGGTTGGGTTAGTCTTTATAGTTATGAACCAACTTTTGTTAATAGCTTAGGGAGTGATTTCTTTAGTTTTTACAAAGGTAGAATATTTAAACATTACATAAATCAAGCAGGATCACCAAATCCTTATGGCCAGTTTTATAATTATATATATAACTCTGACGTAACAGTTGTTTTTAATGGTGAGCCATCGTTAATTAAAACTTTTAAAACAGTTAATTATGAAGGATCTGCAGGTTGGGCTGTAATTAATTTACCAGAAAACCACACTGCTTTGTCACATAACGGTATGGTAACTAGTTCTGGTGATAGAGCATTTACTATTGCACCAGCAGCTACAATAACAACGTTAGCAGGATTAACAAGTGATTTTAATGCTAATAATTTTAAATTAAAAGAAGGTAAGTATTTTGCAAATTTAGTTAGTAATTCTCCAGCAGAAAATGGTAATATTTTATGGGGAGGAGATACTACGGGTATTAAAGGCTACTATGCTACTGCAAAATTCTCTGTTAGCAATGCAAGTTACTCAGGAACAAAATCAGAATTATTTGCTGTTTCTACAAACTATGTAGAATCATCATATTAAATAAATATAAATTATGGGATTATTTGGAAACCTTTTCGGTGGCGCAGCTGAAGCCGCAGGTTATAGATCTATGGCTAGACAAGCTAGAGGTGAAAAAAGAGCTGCAAAAGCTGGATTAGCTTCTATGGAAAGAAATAGACAAAAAGTAATTAATCCATATCAAAACGTATCTAACCTAAGCGCATTAGCTAAGGATCTTAGTGGTAATCTAAGTAATCCATTTGCAAACTTAAGTGTTTCTACAGCTGCAGCTGACATACAGGCGGAGCAGACTGATATTGCTTTAGCAAATACGCTAGATACTATTAGAGCTACTGGTGGAGGTGCTGGTGGTGCAACTGCTTTAGCTCAAGCTGCATTACAAGGAAAACAGGGTGTTGCTGCAACTATTGAACAACAAGAGGTTGCTAATGAAAAAATGGCTGCACAAGGACAACAAACATTAGAGCAGCTTCAAAATGCTGAACAAGCTAGAGTTCAAGGTATTCAATTAGACGAGGGAAGAAGAATTCAAGATGCAGATGTTGCTGGTAAAGATTATCAATTTAAAGCTCAAGAAAGAAGAGACGAGTCTACTATAAAAGATTTAAGACTACAAAGAAACAATGCTTTAGCTAGAGAGTACACTGGTAATACAGCAGCTATAGGCGCAGCAGCCAGCGCTATAAGATCAATACCTATATAAATTTTAAAACATGGGATTAAAAGAAAAACTTATTGAAAATAAAAAGATGAATCAGGAGGTTCAATATACCGTCTCCGAGCTTCAATCAAGGTTATCCTATGAGTTAGGGTATGAAATGAACACAACACCTCCTGTTGATTATGCTAGTTTGTATAATCCTTTTATACAAGCTTATGCAGATATACAATTAGCTTTAGAAAATGGTACAGCTAAAGATCCTGCTGAAGCTAGAAAATTTGCAAATGACATAATACAAAGTGTTGAAACAATAAAAACAGGTATGGAAAATATTGAATCAAATACTGAGTTATGGCAAGACGCTGTTATTAAAGCTAACCTTATGGGTGGTGTAGATCTTATGTCAACACCTGTAAGTAGATATAAAGCTTTAAGTATTTTAGATCAAAGTTTAGAAGGCTTTGTAGATATTGTAGCTGAAAATCAAGATATATCAAGATTAGCTTGGATTATATATGATAATGATGAAAATTTTGTAGAAAAAATGTATTTAAACAAATTAAATCTTTTATCTGAAACACAAGACATGTTTGTAAGTATTCCTGATACATCTGAGCAAAACCAAAAGTTTAAAAAAGATAATCCAGAAATATTTGAAGTAAAACAAATGGGTAAGGATACTAACGAAACTGCGTTAACTGGTAATATAACAAAAACATATAGAAAGAAAAAAGCTGATGGTTCTCCAGATTTATATCAAAAACCTATAGGAGATAACATGGTACAAGACTTTCAAAAAATAGACAAAGAAGCTATAAAAAATAGTTTACCTTTTCAATTAGCTATGGATAAAATAGCCTCAGAAGTATTAGGTACTTATGAAGGTAATGATCAAGTAATAGCTTTTAACAATAATATTTTAGCTCAAGCAACTGATTATTATTTACAACCTGGAAAAGCATTAAGAGAAAGTGCAAAAAATAAATTTAAAGAGGATTATAAAACTTGGTTTTTAGAAAAAGAAATTGGTGAAGAAATGCCAATAGGATCGCCAAAACCAAAACAAGAGGTTGAAGTAAAAGAAGAAGTGGTTGCAGAACAAAAGCCTGACGGACAAGAAGAAGTAAAAGTAGAAGAACAAGTACAGGTATCTTAAATTTAATTAATGGCAAACTGTAAAGAGTTACACGTAATAGGATCCCTAGCATATAAAGATTGTTTGGAGAAAAATAAAAATGTAATAGCTACTGAAAATGAGTTAGAAGCAGATGTAACTTCTTTGTTTCCTACTAAAACTATAAAAAATCCAGATAACATACTTTTTACGGAAACAGATACTGGAACATTAGATTATAAAACAGAAAGTTTATTTAAAATAAATGAAAACACAACTAGAGGCGCGGAAGAAGTTAAAAGTTTTCTTGAAGAATATAGTAGTGAAATACCAGGGTTATCATATGATTTAGAACAAATTTCTATTGATGCGGGAATGGGTGTTGAATCTAAGGGTTTAAAAAATTTAAGATTAAAATATAAAAACAATAAAGGAGAAACAGTTCAAAGTGATTTAATAAATTTTAGAGCTGAAGGAAAAACAGAAGAAAACTTAAATACTATAAAAGATTTTTTTAATAAGAACTTAAGTCAAGAAGAATTAAAAGCTTTAAATGAAAGCTTATACAAAAAAGGTCAAGCAACGTTAGCAAAAAATAATGGAACTTTAAGTATAGAAAAAGAAAGAGAAATATTAACAACTGTTTTACCAACAGATAATTTTCAACCTTTATACATAGAAGAAGAAGGTGGTAAACCTGATGAAAACGGAAAAGTTAAGTTAATTCCAAATAAAGCTATATTTGATCCTTATGATAAACCTATAAACAAAGAGTCTAAAACTGGTTCTAATTATGGATCGTATAATTATTTTGGTGGTCCTTTAAAAACTGAAAAAGTATATCCTTATGAAAAAGAGTTTCAAGTTAGTTTAGATAAATTAACTAATAATAATTATCAGCTTGAAAACCCTAAAAGTCCAGAAGAAATTTATAATCAAGCTAAAGAAGATACTATAATAGATATTGCTACGCAAAGATTAAATGAAGCAAAAACATCAAAAAGAAATGAAGATAACGATGAAAGTTTACAAAATCAAGCCAGAGCTTTTATTGGGAATGCTGCTTTAAAAACAAGTTTAAAAACAGACTTTAATAAAAAAATAGATGAGGCAGATACTTCTTCTAAAAATCTAGGTTTATACGAACAGCTTTTAGATTTAATGAAAAAAGTTACTGATGGAAAAGCAGATGAAAAAGATTATGCAACTATACAAGAAAATATTAAATTATTAAACTTAAATGTTTCATCAGAAAGCTTTAAGTCTGGTATGAGTTTTGATGATTATGTTGATCAAGGCGGTGCTGAAAATGAAAATTTAAAAAATTTAAATGATATTACATTAAAAAATGGTGTTCAAACTACAAGAGATTTTTTAGCAACATATAAAAACGCTTATCAAAGTGCCAAAGCCGAGCAAGGTTTATTCAAAAAAAGACAAGTTGAAATAGCTGATTTAATGAATACTATAGAAGATAATGATCTTGCTTTAGATTTAGCCGGTAAAAATTATAGTGACATAGATAAATACATGCGTAACATAGGTGGTGGATTTGCTGACATAGGTTTTAATTTAATATATGGAACTGGTAAAGTTTTAAATTTTGTAGGAAAAGTAGCACCAAAATCTATAGGTACAAGGGTTTTTACTGGACAGTCATTAAAGCAAATGCTAGGTAGTAATGGTATAGATAAAGCATTAGATTCTTTAGCCGTAGACTATGTAGAAGAAACAGAATCAATTAGAAGCTCTTTTCAGCCTAATATAAGTTTTGAAGATGCTTTTAAGTCTCCTGGTAATTTTGGTAGTTTTATGGTTAATGAAATTACTACTCAAATACCTATTTACGCTACAATGATGGCCACAGGAGGTTACGGCGCTTTTGTTATAGGTGCTTCTAGTGGTGCAGGAAAAAGAGCAACAATGGCTCATGAAATAGCTACAGGTAGAAAAGAATACAGTATACCAGAGTTAATATTAAAACCTATGGGTTATGCTGCAGCGGAAGGTATAATAGCGCATTACACAACGGTGCCTATTATAAAAGCTAACAAACTTAGATTTACACAGATGTTTAAAAATTCTGATGTTGTAGACAACGGTATTAAAGCTTATTGGAAAGAAAATTTAACAGGCTTTGTTTACGAACCTTTACTAGAAGCTGGAGGAGAAGCTTTAACTACAGGTTTTCAAAATCTTTTAGATGGCAACGCTTTTACAGCAAATATGGATCATTCAGCATTTTCAGGATTTAGCATGTCTTTAATAATGAGTGGTTCTAGTTTTGGCTATGGAACTTATATGAGTAGAAACTCTGATTTTAATAAAAGAAGTGAGTTAAGAAAAGAATTTGATTTTCAAGAAGACTTAAGTTTACAAAGAGAAGAGTTTAGAAGAAAATTAAATGATGGTAGATATAGTGCTGCTAATAAAAAAGAGTTTAAAAATGTTATAGATTTTTTTGATAGTAAAATAAAAGAGCAAGCTATAGTTATTGATAATTCTATCAACAAAATAGAATCAATAATAAAAAATAATTACAGAGAAGGGCATGCTACAGACATTAAGAACCAATTAAAAGCTCAAACAATTTTACAAAATAGAGCTCAAGAAGTTTTAAACAATAATGCTTTTAGTGAAAAACAAAAATCTGACATAATAAAAATTTTAAGTATTGAATACCAAGGTCATCAATCTAAAATTGATGGTTCTTTGAAAGAAAATAATATGATGAAGTTTAGGCCAGAGTTTGAACTTTTAGAACTTAGTGTCAACGAAGATGGAACTCCTGACTTAAACAAAAGACAGAAGTTTTCAGATTACATGAATGAAGCCGCTGGTCTTATACAAGCTGAAGGAGGTAATATTTCTGTTGAAAACACAAGAAGAGGTGCTTATGAATTATATGTAACTGATATTATTAAAGAATCTAACGCTTCTGCTGCTAAAAATAAATTTGCTCAATTAAACTTTACTCAATTAGATACGGTAGAACAAGCTATAGATTGGATTAACAACAAATCTAAACTTTCAGATGAAAAAAAATTACAAGCTATAGAAAACATTAAAAATGATGCGGATGGCTTTGCTGACAAAGATACTAATACAACTGTAGTTGTTGTAGAAAATCAAGTTAAAAACCAAAGAAAATTTACAGGTGTACACGAAATAGGCCATCAATTATTTTGGAATATATTTAGTAGAAATTCTGCAGCTTTTGAACCAATTGCTCAACAGTTGTTAAAAACAACAAAAAAAATAGATCCTAAATTATACAAAAAAATAATAGCTGAAACACAAAAAGATGACAATGGTAATTTAATGACTCAAGAAGTTATAACAAGATTTTTAGAAGCTGCAGCAGGTGGAGAAATTAAAATGATTCAAAAAGCTAGTGGTTGGAAAGGTCTGTTTGGAGTTATGGTTCAGCAAGAATTTGACAATAATTTTGATTACAATTTTGATTTTAAAGGTGAAACTGATATAGTAAATTGGGTTATTGGTTTAGGTAACAAACTTAAAGATGGTAGTTTAAATAGAGATCAACTTAATGAAGCCGAACAAACTGCTGGGTTTTTTATGAAAGTTACAGATACTCAAGGAGAGATTGAGGCTAATTCTGATGGGATAGCTTTGTCTTCTTCCCCTACATTAGTTCCAGTTCCAGGTGATTTAAAAAGTATATTTGATAACGAATTTGTTATACAAGGAGATACTTACTCAACTAAATTACAAAATGAAGATGGTGAAAGAAAATTTAATAGTAAAGAAGATTTTAAAAACAGTGTAGAAAAGGCAAATTTACAAATGTTAATAGAATTAACTCCTACGCTAGATGGTTCTATAAAAAATTTACCAGGTGTTAGTCAAGCTTATTTAGATATGGAAGGTAACGAAACATATATTGAGGATGTTAAAAAAAGAATATCTGACAAAGCAATGAGTGAATTTAATCCAGCGTTAAATGAAAGCTTTTTTGGTTGGTTAACAGGTAAAAACGTAACTGGTAAATCTATAATAGAACTTGCAGCAGGAGATATACAGATTAAAAATAAAAAGAAAGTCTCTACTACCCCTATTGATTCAA
>Ga0209535_1000658_pt1 | contig 24134 bp, 5 predicted proteins | sample LinPmetageLP28_FD_184041 | JGI IMG/M metagenome (GOLD analysis project Ga0209535, IMG submission 184041) | Marine viral communities from the Pacific Ocean - LP-28 (SPAdes) (version 2) | ecosystem: Environmental > Aquatic > Marine > Oceanic | place: Pacific Ocean | collected 2009-08-22
ACAAAGAAAAGGAGTTCACAAAATACGATAAATACATGCTAAGACTGATAAAGGAAGAGATTAAGAAATATAAAACAGCTCAACCCAAATTTGCACAAGCCAAAGATAGAATTGCTTCCGCAACAGGAGAGGTAGGCTTCGACACGAATCAATTAGCGGTTGATGGATCATCAACATTTGAAGATTCAGTGGCTGCTCAAGCAGCGTTTTTTGGCGACCCACTAACTGGTGAAGGTGGTGCGCTTCAAGATGTAGCAGGTCCAGATGAAAACGACGCAATCGACGCTGCTCAAGCAGTAAATGACGACACTCCTGCTACACCACCAGCAAACAGCCCAGGGAGCCCCCCGGAGACTAGAGTCACCGGCGATCTCTTAAATCGTGTAGCGGACGGATTAGTAGTTACCGCTAATGAGGAAGATGAACTGAACGAATTTGAACAAGCAGCAAAATCATTCCAAGAAACAGCTCTTGGTGTAAAAGTCGATGCAGTATTCGATGTAATCTTTGATTTCGCGATAGACTCAATTATGGATTATTTTTCTTTAGATGAATTGTTTGAAATGCTTCGCTCATACCCAGCAGTGGATTTCGCTCTAGACAAGATTGAGCAATTGTTTTTAAAGCCTTGTCCAGTTGCACCTGTCATATATCCTCCTCCAAGTGACTTTATGAAGTCTTTTTCTGTAGATGTGTGTGATGGGACAGCGGCCCTCACTGCTCCAAAAATTAATGTACCGAATATTAGCTTGAGGTTCCAACTTGAATATGAGTTTAGTGAGATTTTTCGCGAAGCAGTTATCAAAGTTGTAACTGACATTGCCATTAGATTGCTGAAAAGACTAATGTCGACTCTCGAGAGTGCCTTGTGTAACCTAGTTGAGGCCGCTGGTGGCATTGTTGCCGATGGACTAAGAGGCAATCTTAAGGGAAGCTTCTATCGAGCCTTAAATGAAGCATTTTGCAACGATGGTGAGGACCCAGCAACAAGCAGAAGTAAGGCTGAGGAACTAGCAGATGCTCTATTCGCACCACTTTCTTTTGATTCTGGTGAAGATTATACTGGCTCTGGGGCAAGAGTGGCAAACATTATATCATCAGTAGCCACAACAGAAGAATTTCTAGAGGGTATGGTTGCACGAACCGGTGAGGAGAATGATCAATTCAATCAAAGAGTTGCCACTGCCGTCACAGCCTTAGCACCAGAAATGGAAGTCTTACTTGGAGACCCAAATCAAGTTGCATACTTTTTCAAAAGCTTAGGTAGCTTCTTACCGGCAGATGATAGAGCCAGAATTAGAGACTTACTGGACGCAGGAGTTCCAAATCTACCAATTTCCTCAGCTCTTTGTTTGACAAATGATCAGTTGGATGAGTGGAATAAATTAAGAGAGGGACTCTTAGGTGGCAAAGCTCCTGTTGACAAGTTAAATGAAGAAACTCGTAAGGCTTTAGAAGACGTTATGGAAGACGTCGCAGAATTAGAAACTGATGGTCCATTCATTGGAGCATTGACAAATGAAGCTTTGAAAGACGTATGTAATCCAAACAATTTGTTCAACGATGTTTCACAAAGCCCAACAGACAAAGCTTTAAATGATGAGTTGGTTGAAGGGTTTTTCGAAAATATCCAAAAGATTTTGACTCTTGGATTTACAACACGCGGTGGACTATTAGCGGAAGCAATGAGGGATACGGCAGATAGAAGAGAATTCGGACGAAAATTTCAGAAAATTATCCGATATAACTATGCAGATTCACAAGATGAGCGAGACCAAAGAGCCAACGACCCTGAAACAAGCAAGTTTGTAAAGTTTTTCATGAATGCAGGATCCGACGATGATGAAGACGGCACTGTTGATGCAATAGGTGTATATCCAGAAACAGTTGGTATTAGACAGAGGAAGGAGATACTAGACGGTGGAATGCTTTACAATTTTGATCGCGTTAAGAGTGGAAAAAGATCATCAAGGAACATAGTCTATCGTTTCTCCGATAGTTTTGAGGGTTTTTTAGGCAAAGAATTTTCATATACACAGAAAGTAGCAGCTTCAAACCTAAGAAAGCCAAAAAAGACATTTGGATATAATCTACAAGTAATAGAGAATATTAATGACGAAGACTCTTTCGTCGAAGTAAACATGAACACACCCGTATCAATATCCCCAGTCGAAAACGCTTTCATGGAATTGAATGGCTTCCAATATAAAAGCAACGAAAAGAAAGATATCCGCAAGGCAGCTTTCCAAAAAATTCTGGAAAGCAAAATTCCAATCGGGTCAAACAAATCTTCTAAAATATATGAGCAATTATTCGAGACGTCTAATAAAAAAATCGTAGAAGGGTTACTGACCTCAGGATCTGACGGCTTACCAATTGGATACAAGTTTGGATACGTATCAGATGACCTAACTGCTGCATCATTCGAGTATATTCCTTCGCCTAATGAAGGTGAATTAGGTGAGTTCGTCGGGTATCCAAGAGTCAGAGCGTTGGATCCTGGAATTTACGGTGGACGCTATTCAAATCCGCCATACTATGTTGAGCCTCGCAAGTTCACAGGATGGCTTGAATTGGCAACCACGGCCTTTAAAAGCCAAGATGGATGCGACCCAAAGACTCCACCACTGTTATCATTTAAAGATATTGAGACTAGAACTAAAAACTTAGGAAGTTCTTTGAGAAACGATCCAAGGTTAGCAAAATCTAGAGACTGCGTATCAGTTAAACCTTTCCATCTACTTCTTAATAGTAAAACTAAGGCATCGATGGATGGCGTTGTTAGGACAACAATAAGAACTTATATTACTGAGTTTTTTATGAGAGGTTATGGATTGCTATCTAATTTGCAAATCAGATCAGAAAACTTTGATGCATCACTTTCCTCATACATTGCTAAAAAAATGCAATCAGAAATGTCAGAACTAGGCACATTCACTTCTAATAAGAGAGTTAGGATTGTTCGAGAGAGATATTGGTATACATTTTTGGAACAAAGTGTCGAAGCATATCAGAGAATGATTGATGTTGATGGAGTTGAGCCACCACCAGCCGTATTCGCAGCCTTGAACAAAATCCAACGGGGCTTGGATAAATATCGTGTCGTCGACAAGAAAATGAAGAAAAAGCTGAGGAAAGAAATAAACGACCTGACGCTTCGTAGACCTGCGGCCAACTATGATCCAATTGAAGAGATGAACAAGGGATCTAGATACAATCTAGCCATGGCTATAGCATTCCGTCTAGCAAAGAAAAAAGATGACGAAAGAGAATCCTTCTTCGATGGACAAATAGACAATAGTGTCAAAAGAACAACGGTGAGATTCGCAAACGTTAAGAAGTTGCAATTTTTTCAAAAAATTTATTTTATTAAGTTATTTGAGAAGGAAGCACTTATTGTTATGTCTGAATTTATTCGAAACGAGCTGAATAGGATGTCAGATCTTGTAATAGACGGACCTACCGACAAGCCTTATTATTTTGATTTGTACAAGTCGTTTTTTGGAATGAAGTCATTCTTTCCCCAATCAACGTCGCGTGTTGGTTTAAATTCATATTACCTCGATAAGCAAAGAGGTGTAATCGAACCCGGTCAAATTCCAACAATTAAAAGCTCAAACTTAATATCGCCCATTCAACCTAGTGATGAGCTGCAATATGTGGTTGAGAGTTATATCAGGCTTCAGGAACGCGAGCAAGCCGACATACCAGATTTCATTAGAACTAGGGGAACAAAATATTTAGGCACAGTATCCTTAACAGACATGTCTCAATTTATTGACGAAAACCTAGAGAGACTTGAGGATAAAAACCTGTCAGATTATTTTGGCGACCTATCTTTTACATACAGTGGGTCATTTAGGTCCCTTATGGATAAAGGTTTTACTGACAATGCATCAATCAACATATTGGTTGAATTAAATCCAGACCTATTTGAACAGATAAATGCTGCAACGACAGCCTATGTAATGTCTCGAGAATTTGAAAATTTTAATGTAGTTTATGATGAAAGCTTTGTTTTGGAAGGTGAAACTCCAACTCCAACTGGCACAATAGGTTCGACTGGAGTTAAGTATGGTCTCAGAGTATCAGTGATGTTACCAAAGGCGACGTTTACACCTGAAAAAATTGAAAGATTAAAGACCAGACCTGCGTTCATGAACAAGTCGAAAGAAGAAAAAGCATTTTTATTTGAAGACGGAGGAGTTATGATTCCACTATCTTCTGTAGAAATAGATGTTATGGACGCAAAGTTTGAAGACTTTGACCCACTTAACGGGACTGAACGCTATGACCTAGAATGTTTGATTAACAAAATCGTCGAGACTCCTGAATTTACTGTTATGTTTGATAAAATTTTAAACTTCCGACAAGCCTCATCGATGTTGGCAATTTACTGTATGGAAACATTACCGGCAGCAATCGGTCGTGATGAGAGTGAAAGAGCAGAAAACATCTTCCGTACCGGTAACCCCGACACAGATGACTGGGATAGAACCGTCAATAAGTTTGGAAAGAATTTTTTGAGAAGAGAATTCAAATCTCTGTATTTGTCAGAGACGGAGGATGGGTTATCAGCTGATAATGATGATGATGAGTCTTCTATGGTGAACTTAATTAAGATAAACAACCCATTTGATGGATTTGCGTTACCGGCAGTAAGATTGCCTTGGTGGTTAAAGAGAAGAATGAAGACAAAAATCTATGATGCTAATGGTGTGGAGTGTGCAGATCCAGAAAAAGATTTGCTGTAAACAACTAGTTAGTCTTAAAGGAGACCAGCTATGCCTCTCTATGGACCAAAATGGCCCCTTAAGTCAGGAAATGCAGATACGTTTGAGATGTACGACAGCGTGGAACAGCAAATAAGTTTTTACTTAAAAAATCTATTGTTGACGTCACCTGGCGAGAACCTCAGTGACCCAACATATGGTGTTGGCATAAGGAGGTTTCTTTTCGAACCAAACATAGATTCGTTCAGATCTTCAGTTTTATCTGCTGTGTCTTCTCAGATTTCAATACATCTTCCATATTTAGATGTCTCTGACGTAGAAGTAATCGCCGAAGCACAAGACATAGACAGCAATTCTATGACCATTAAAGTTGTTTATGCTATTCCTGGAGACGTAGCGCAGAAAATATTTGAACTGGATCTTAAGCCAGAAACAACAACAGGGTTTTACTAATGCCAGATAAGAAAGTTTTAATTAATTATACCAACAAAGATTTCAATTCGATTAAAAGAGATCTCGAAGAGCATGCTAGGAGATATTATCCGGATACATACAAGGATTTCTCTGAGAACTCCTTTGGATCCTACATCCTAGACACAGTGTCTTATGTTGGAGATATGCTATCCTTTTATATTGACTATCAAGTCAACGAATCCTTTCTGGAGACCGCTGTTGAGTATGAAAACGTAAGAAGGCTGGCAAGAAACACAGGTTACAGCTTCACTGGAAGGCCGGCAGCTTTTGGAATTGCAACTTTTTATGTCATAATTCCAGCTAATTCCTCAGGTCTTGGCCCTGACAGGACTTTAATTCCCATTCTTAGAACGGGTACCGAGGTCCGAGCTACAACAAATACGACGTTTGTATTGACAGAAGATGTGGATTTTAACAATTCAAAGAATGAAGTAGTGGCTGCTAGATTTAATGACACGACTGGTAAGCCGTCAAGCTATGCCATACGTGCTCAAGGTCAAGTTAAGTCGACAGTTCTGTTTAGAACGACAGTTGATGTTGCCGAATTTACAAGATTTAGAAGAGTTCGAATCGGACCGCCATCTATAGCAGAAGTCAAATCGGTGATTGATTCAGAGGGTCACGAATATTATCAAGTTGATCATCTATCTCAAGATGTGATCTACATTAACACAACAAATCCATCTGCCGGAACTGATGGAGTCCCTCAAATTATAAAGCCAAAAATTGTCCCTAGAAGATTTGTATTAGAGCAAAATGAAACTGGCACTTATTTACAGTTTGGCTATGGAACTGATGTTGAAATTACAACAACAGACGTCGCTGAGCCTTCTCAGGTTTCTCTACAGATGTCCGGCCGACCTTATATTACAGATTCAGCTTTTGACCCAACAAAGCTTTTAGACTCGAATACCCTTGGTGTAGCTCCAGCGAACACAACTCTTACAGTTTTGTTTTACCAAAACGATTCTGATTCAGTAAATGTTGCACAAGGTAATTTAAATTCAATCTCTATTTCTTCAATGAATTTCCCAAATGCTAATGGTTCGACTGATGGATTACAATCAGGTGTGCGATCATCTCTAGAAGTATCAAATGATGAGGCAATAGTGGGTAATACAAGCCTTCCAACATCGGAGGAGATACGTTACCGCTCCTACGCTGCAAAAGCCGCCCAGAAGCGTTCTGTGACCCGCAATGACTATGAAGCATATATGTATATGATGCCAGCTGGTTTTGGCTCCATTAAGAGAGCGTGTGTCATAAATGATCCATCTTCCACAAACAGAAGACTTTCGGTTTATGTTGTGTCCGAGGACAGCCTAGGAAATTTAGTTGCCTCCAACTCCACAATAAAACAAAATGTAAAGCAATGGCTCAACAAAAACAAAATGCTAAACGATAACATCGATATATATGATGCAAAAATTATGAACATTGGATTTGATTATGAAATAATAGTTGACTCAACAATGGACAAGATTGAGGTATTAAATTCTGTACAAAGACGATTGTTATCCGAGTTGAGCAACAAGATGTATATCGGAGAACCTTTCTATTTAACAAATATATTTAATATAATTAATAAAGTCGACGGAGTTATTGATACAACAAAGGTCACACCAGTACTTAAGACTGGAACAGGTTACAGTTCAGCACCAGTATCCATTGAAGAGATGAAATCTAATGACGGAACATATATACAGGCGCCAAGGAACGTAATCTTTGAGATTAAATACTTTACCACCGACATTAAAGGAGCAGCGGTATGATCAGAAGATACTATGCAACAAAAGATAATACAATATCAAATGCATTTGAAGAAAATCTAGTAACCAGAGCAACAGGCTCTAACATGGGTGCTTCAGATATATTAGAAGTGTTTTCCATTTATGGTCAAAGTTCGTCATCTTCGGGATTGTCTTCTGAACTCGAAAGGGTTCTCATTGAGTTTCCAATAACTGAGATATCTTCATCTCGTGAGTCTGGTACATTACCGGCATCAGGGTCAGTATCATTCTACCTGAAGATGTGCAACGCTCCTCATTCGCAAACAATTCCTTCGGAATTTGACCTTATTGTATCTGCTATATCAGGCGCATGGGAAGAAGGTTATGGAATTGACATGGACTATTACGAAGACTTAACTCGAGACGGCATAGGATCTAATTGGATAAATGCCAAGGAACTCACGGCCGCTTCTGGAAGCTTGGATCTAACTGCCGACATAACGCTGACATCTGTTGCTAAAGGTAGAACAAGAAACACAAACACATTTAAAACCGTAGTCAACGCTGCGGCAGCCAACCCAACAAACACTATCCTAGCAGCATTTACTGGGACCACCGCAGCAATTGTAGTCACAATTACACCAAATGATGGTACAAATAACGGTTCTACAGCAGTTAATCTAACAACTGCTGAGCTCGCCGAACTTATTAACAATGGTACTGTAGCAGGAAAAACTGTCACAATCACCGACGGCTCAAGCCTTAGGGAGCTACAAACAGCGACGGGTGGAGATGGTACCAATTTAGCAACAGGTGAAAGTGGAGAGGGAAACAACGTTACTGCCACATTTGATGGGGCTACTGGCCAGTGGATTTCGGAGGGAGGGGATTACCTTACCGATGTTAGTTCTTCGTTTACTCAATCGTTTTCTACCGGACTAGAAGATATGGAGTTGGACGTAACTCCTCTTGTAGAGCAGTGGATTAACACAGAAGGGAATATTCTAGGGTCTAAAACCAATTATGGGTTTGGAATTAAATTACCAGACGCAACAGAAACTACAACACGATCATTTTATACAAAAAAATTCTTTGGAAGAGACTCAGAGTTCTTTTTCAAGCGTCCTGTGCTGGAAGCACGTTGGGACAGTGCAAGAAGCGACGACAGAGGTAGTTTTTATCTCTCTTCTTCTCTTGCAACAGCTGAAGACAATTTAAACACAATATATTTATACAATAGCATTAGAGGTAGATTGAGAAATATACCAGACGTTGGAACCGGGACTATTGGAGTTAGTTTATTTTCTAGCTCAGCAGGGTCCCCCTCTGGATCATCTTTAACTCTAGTAGCCGACGCCGGCGATGTACATGCTGACCGACCTCTTGTTGTTACGGGCGGATATGTTGCAACCGGAATATATTCAGCATCGGTTGCATTTACTGGATCGACTGACTTAACATCAGTGAATGACATTTGGTTTAAGATAGAAAATACTGTTATCGACGCAGCCGCGTCATCGAACCAATATCACACGGGATCAATTACACTCAAGTCTTTCTCGGCAGATGGATACAATCCAGAAGACACATTTGTTCTATCGATGCCAAGTCTTCGAGACGAATACAAAAAAGATCAAACACATAGGCTAAATCTATATGTTCGACAAAAGAATTGGTCTCCAAATATATACACTCAAGCCATCCGCACATCCATACCTAGCCTGATTATACCTAGCGCCTCATTCCAATTGAGAAGAGCCATTGATGACTATGTTGTTGTTTCTTATGGGACGGGTTCTACCTTACATACAGGACTATCATATGATGTCTCTGGAAACTACTTTGATTTAGACACAACTTATCTGGAAGCGGGATATTTATATGATATACAATACTCGTTTTACGATGAGGAAAATGGCTGGGAAGAGCAGCCTTATAGGTTTAAATTCAGAGTGGTAGATTGATGAGCATCAAAGATTTATTTAATAAAAGAGGCACAGCAAAGATTCAAAAGAGTGTCACCACTACTGAGTTGGTGGATCAAGTAGAGTCGTCAGACTTTGTTGACGCAAAAAGGACGCAATTTGACGAGTTTGTCCCGCCAATAGATTTTGCATCCGCATCCAACTTCGCTAAGTTTGGATCAGCCGAGCTTTACTATGAGAAGGCTTTTGAAAGAATTCATAATTATTATCCTTATGATGGAACTCTTCATGAAAAAATAGAGTTTGAAAACTCTTCATCCTATTTGGACAAATATGTCCTCAGCAATCTATATCCCAGAACAAATGGGTATTTAAATTTTAACTCCTCATCTTACATCTCGGTGTTTGGTGGGCCACATACTGCTTCTGTTGGTATGGAAGGTAGTGCTCTAGAATCAACATTTGACTTATCAATGAAGTATGATGAAGAGAAGAAAAGAACAAGTGCTTTTGAGTACAGAGGCGATGACGGAATTACGGCAGAGTTCTGGTTTAAGTGGCCATTGAGCACTGGGATAAAAACAATTTTCCACATATCTGGATCAGATAGTAATGGAGACATAGAAGTAAGGCACAATTCTGGCTCCCTGCAATTAATTGTGAAATCTGGTTCGAATTCAATCAACCCAAATTTTGCAACAATAACTGACACAGAGTGGAATTATTATGCCGTAACATTAATATCATCTTCAGCAGGCCTTACAACGAAAGGTTACAAAAATGGCCAAGAAGTCACGCAGGTAACATCGAACGGCTCTAGTAACAATATACCAAGCTTGCTACCAGTGACTGGTGGGCTAAACATGCGAATCGGCCGACGTTTTGATGACGATAAGTATTTGTCTGGTTCTTTGGATGAATTTCGCTTTTGGAAAACTGAGAGATCTTCAGAGGATATTTTCAACACATGGTTCATCCCAATTGGTGGTGGAACTAACAAGTTTGAATCAAATATATCTCTAAGTTGCTACTTCAAGTTCAACGAGGGTGTAACTGGAAATACGACTTTGGATCGTCAAGTGCTGGATTATTCCGGAAGAATAAACAACGGTACCATTGAAAACTTTACAACGACATTACGAGAAACCGGATCTGCGATAACAGAAAAGCTATCCGAACCCGAATTTAAAGATCCAATCATATATTCCAGCCACCCTGATGTTATCAGCAAAAAAGCAGAATACAAGACTTCTGGATCCCTAGCTGATTTGGAAAACACTTCCATGTTCAACAGTTATTTCCCAGGCTGGATGCAAGAAGAGGATGAGCAAAGCGGAAAGCAAATGAAATACTTATCACAAGTATTGGGATCTTACTTTGACACACTTTGGCATCAAATTAATTTTATAAATCATGTACATGACCATCACTATGTAACTGGTTCCACCAAAGCTTTGCCGTTTGCAAAGAAGCTTCTTTATGACGAAGGATTTGTAATACCTGATCTTTTTGTTGACGCAACGAAGCTTGAGAATTTACGTCAGAAAGACGATAATGAAGTATTCGAGAAAGAAGTAAACGAAGTTCGAAACACGATTTATCACAACATTTACAATAATTTAAATGGAATATATAAAACGAAGGGAACTGAAAAGTCTTTTCGCAACTTCTTTAGGTCAATAGGGATTGGCCAAGATGTAGTAAAGCTAAAAATGTATGCTGATGATTCAACATTTGTTCTTAGAAATAATTATGAATATAAATCTTATGAAAGAAAATTTGCTGATTTTGCCGCATCACCACGATTTGCTGGTACAATATATCAAACTACTTCCTCCATCAACACAAATATTTACATACCGGGCGATAAAAACTTTACAGGCTCTTTCACTCTACAATCAGAAATTTTGCTTCCTAGGAAACAAAGAAGTAATGAGCCAAACTACAACCCGTTCCCCTACCTAACATCATCTTTGTTTGGATACCATTCCACCGGATCAATATATGGACATCCCGATCATGATGACGATTATGGCTTACAAGCATACGTAGTTCACTCCACTCTAGAGTCAAGCTTAAATCCAGATGATGAACAGAGAATAAAATTTGTTTTAACTGGTTCCAATATAAATTTAGAATCAGATTGGTACTGGGGACAATATGAAAACAATAAGTGGTCTTTGGCTGTACGTTTAAAAGATTCTTCTTATCCTAGGCCAAATGTTACCGGAAGTTTTGACAACGACTATTTACTAGAGTTCTACGGTGTTGCGGCAGACGGAGATACGGAGAGAAATTCTTTCCTTTTGTCTACATCATCCGTAAACCATCAATTTTTCTCCTCCGATAAAATATTCTATGCCGGCTCACACCTAGAAAACTTTACAGGCTCAACTCTCCAATATTCAGATGTAAAGCTTGGTTACCTAAGGTACTGGCATAGTTATTTATCAAATGATGCAATTAGGCAACATGCTTATGATTCTGAAACATTTGGAGCAAACGAGCCTTTTGAGCAAGACCTTTTTGATGTATATCCTGTTGAGATCCCAAGAGAAAAGACTTTGTCATTTCATTGGGCATTCAATGACCTAACAAGCTCTGATGCACTCGGTAGATTTACCGTGTCTGACTTGTCTTCAGGGTCTGCAGCTAGTAATTATGGTGCAATGTCTGATACCATAGAAAGATATATTGCTGCCTATGGCTTCGGCTTCGCTGCATCAGACTCAAAGTCTCTAGATAAGAATTATTTGTATTCCGCTAGGAAAAGACTACCAGACGATTTAATGTCTTCGGACCTTACCACGATCAAGAGCGAAGAAACAGAGCAGTTCTTCGTCGACGAAGATGTCTCTGATAATTTCTACTCATTTGAAAAATCAATGTGGGGAGCCATATCCGATGAAATGATGAACATGTTCTCAACAGCTTTAGACATGAACAACCTCATTGGTCAATCAAATCAGAAATACCATCACAAGTATGGGATGGCAGAATTTTTAAGAGACAGATTTTTTGATGATGTTGAGAACGAACCGGATATAGAGAAGTTTACATCTTTCTACAAGTGGATCGACGACTCGATATCCATTGCCCTTCAACAGCTGACACCAGCTTCTACTCGATTCTCTGAAAAAATCAATAATGTCATAGAAAGCCATGTGCTCGAGAGAAACAAGTATGTTCATCAAATTCCAATTCTGACAAATTTTGAATCAACCGAAGGGTCCGTTAAAGGAATCTCGGAGATGAAATATAATTGGAGATTTGGTCACGCACCAACTGATGTCGACAATGAAGCAAACAATTGCTTGTGGCAAAGAGATCGAAAACAAAAAGAGGGTATCCGCGAGAACATAAGAAACAGTAGAAATAATCACTCAATCCAATCATCCGGACTAATCAGAAGAGAGATTGATGGCACAGCCAGAATAAGTGACACGTATGCAGTCCGTAGATTCGCAAAGACTTATGATGTATCCATGGTCTCTCAAAATACAATCCATGGTGGAACTAACTTTGGAAGAAGAAAGAATTTAGAACTTTTTAGAGAAGCAATCTTACCTGCGGGTGAATTAGGTGCATCGTCTGGTGTGCCACAAAATGTTATTGTTGTGGGTGTTGGTCTAGGATATGGGATTGTCCCAGAGCAAATTTGCAATGATGACGCTCCAACTAAAAGAAGAATTAATATAGATGCTAACTTAGGAAAGTATACCGGACAAGAATATAGGCATGAACTTTTAGGTGACTTTGTGTTGCCAATGAATGTGATGACGGGAACCATCAGCACCGGCTTCAATAGTGTGGTGAGCAGTTCCTACAAAAGCGATGTGCACTTCACCAATCTTCATAATGACATTGTTGGAAACTCAAACGACATCCCTATGCAGGGACCATTCACAGATAATCATGTTGGTGGTCTACAATATAGACATATCGATATGAATCAATACGATTCCTCAACAGGAAGAATCGATGCAGAACAAGACCGCCCAGAAGGCTGGGGTTTAGTTGTGGGGGTGCACCCTGTAACAGACCCAGATTCAGATGGAGCATTCGGGTTTGTTCCTGCAGATTATGAAGACCCATATCCGAGCGCAACGGCACAAAAGGCTACAAGATATAGGGACGAGACTGCGAAGAGACCGATTAATCTTAGGAATATTAAAACAACTTCTGGTTCATGGAAAGCTGGAAATTATAAAAATGAATTAGAAATATTCCAAACATCCCCAACATTTCAGAAAACGTGGGCAATTGAAGCATATAATGATCCTAGTGTTAGTATTTTACCAATACAAATATCGGCATCTCTACCTATGACAACCCATTACCAGAGCTTAATTGGTTATGCTGGGTCACATGTTGGAAACATATTTGGAACGATAGATAATAATAGACAGTCAGATGGAGGAGTTATAAGCCCAGAAACAGCGGGAACTCCTGCGGATGGAGTCTTTACTGTAACCGGCTCTCCAAACCCGATTGTCGCCGCCTCTGGCTCATTTGACGTTTTGGGAACTGAAGTTGAAGGCACTTTTGCAACAGGATCCTTCGAAGTAACCGGTACCACTGTCCAAGGTACTTTTTCCTCTGGTTCGTTCACAATGAGCGGAACATTCTCTCCGGCAGTATCAGCATCATTTGGTTTTACAGCACTGGGGAAAACCACACTGGCTGTAGCATCGTCTGCTTCTTTTGAGGTCTCTGGTGCAATAGTAAACGCCGCGGCAGCAACTGCCTCATTTGATGTATCGGGTCTACCTCGAGGTGGGAAGAGATCTTACAATATTTTTGATGCATCTTATCAATTATCCACCGACGGTCATGTACAATATCTAGGTCGAAATGGAGACAGCAATGGTGTTGAAGTTGATTGGAATAATGTTATAACAAGTGGAAACACTAGAGTCTCGCCTGTAACTTTTCAAAAAGCAGCGGAAGTTTCAGCAAGCGTTCGTGGTGAATATTTCAGTGGCAGCGCAGCCTATGTCAAAGAAGACGAATTTATACTTAACTTTTGGGTATCAGGGTCTAGAGCTACATTTGCTGATAATACAGCTAGAAAATTTTTATACAACGCCGTTTCTTCTAACGATAGAAATCTTATACAAGTTTATTTTAATTCTGGATCCTTTGCAGATTCCAAGCACTTGATCGTAAGAAGATATGTATCGGCCACCAGCTTTTACGAGTACCACTCAGACGCTGCAATTGTGGATGATGGCGGTTTGGATTGGACGATGTTTACGATTATGGCCTATGGTGGCGTGGAAACAAGTCTTTATGTTAATGCAACCGCTTCAAGTTTATCTAGGTATGATTATAATTCCCCAGGTACTGACTTTAGTTATAATACCGTAAATAAGCACTATGTCATGCACAATTATGATGATGACTCTAAGTGGACAGATAACGCCAGAATCTCAGACTTTATAATGTGGGACAAGACCACCACAAGCGATTCTATAAGGGACGACTTTGCGCAAGACGTATACAGGGACGGGAACTTCCAACCTCTTGTACCTAGTGGGTCCTTGGTTGGCTGGCACTATACTTTTGGTGACAGTCCAAGTGATGAAATTAGATTTGGACTTCCATCAATCATTGATATAACTACATCTGGTAGTAACCTTACTGCTAGCTACAATGATGATTTTGAAGACTCGCTGTTTGCCTTAAAGAAAACTTCAACTGAATATTTTAACTCTCTGACTGCATCAATTAAATCTCACAATTCTGATGGAACTTATTTTGATGTTCAATTCGAGGAGTACACTAGTGGATCTGCATCTTCTTTAAGTTCTCTGTTTTATTACCAAGAGGCCAATGACGCTTTCAAGCCAGGTCAAGTTTTTACAATAGCTTCCGGTTCAACACTGAATTATGCTAGATTTTTTATTCGCTCATCAGCAGAGTCAGAGGCCTCTAATTACAATATAAATCCTTCAGTATCAAATGCTGGCAAGACCGGTCAATCTAGATCTTTTATAAGTGTCTCATCGAGCGCAACCGGATCTTCTCAAGAAAATGCAATGCTTCCAATTGAAGATACCTCAATAACAATCAATAGTGTAGCTGTCAAGTTTAACGATCACAACAATGCCCAATCTGGAGCGAAAGTTGCTACATTTACAACCACTTCTAGCTGTGTGCAGGGTTCCTCAACCACTAATTCAGCAAATTTTGAAAACTCAAGTTATCCAACTAATAGTATTTTGTATGGCACTGATAGGTTTTCTGTTTCGTTTTGGAAGTCTCATGCCGGTCAAGGAACAAACGAAACTGTTTGGCAAATTGAATCATCAACAGACAGCGCAGCTGTACTGATATATACTGATGATAATTCTGTGTATTTTAAATTAGCAGATTCTGATCGCGATACAATCATTTGGTCCAGAACATTTGCCGACATCGGTATTAATGAAACCGACATGAACCACTTTGCTTGGACTTACTCGGATTCTGATGGTAAACCAACGCTCTATGTCAACTCCGTAGGCCAAAGCTCCCTAACAGAAGTGGACAATTCTTTTGCTGGATTTAACGATAAAAATATTGTCAGTATTCATGTAGCTGGTAATTCTACCAACACAACAGATGAGCTAAGAGGGCGACTTTCTCAATTATCAATTTGGAGCGGTTCTCTCAACTCCAGCATAGTAAGCCAGATATACAATGACGGCCGAGCGAAAGATTTATATGAATTGCCTTATAATTCTTCTATGCGACTGGCGCACTGGTACAAATTAAGCGACGAACTACCAACTGTAGGTACAAATCTTTCAGGTGTTTCCACCATACCAGATTCGAGTCTACAGCAGGGCACTGCTGAACTAACTGTTAATAATGGTGCTGATTTTTCTGTCGCATCAGGAATCGCTAATGACAAGATCTCTAACTCAGCTTTTTGGACTGCCTTAAACTCTTCAATTGATTCAAATGTGACAAACTATACCGCCAATAATAGTAGTGGAGACTTTACCGTATCATTCACTTCAACAGGACCAGCTGGAAACGGAGATGCACTTAGTACTACATCGGCTTTGATATCAAATTTGGAAACATCGACCAGTGGCGGTATAGACCAATCCGGTGCAGTAGATGGAGATAATTTAGCAATCCGAGCAGTTAATTTCATTGTCGATGATGACGGAACTTCTGACACCTCTTCGAATAAACACATCCAATTCACAGGATCCAACACTACAATATGGAATGCTCTGTCTCAATCTATTAAAGATCACTCTGTTTTTGGAACAATTACAGTTGTTGACAATGGATCTACTGCAACTTTCCACCTAACATCTTCCGCTAGTGGATCCGTAAATAATGTTTCAATGTCGGAAACTGGTTCGAGCTATGGGATAATACATGTTCCAGCAGGAGGAGTCAATCATACCGGCGCAATAAATGGAGATAGCATAAAGTTGCGACCAACTTCAGTATCATCCGCAGATAGAGTTTTTACGGCAGACACTACGGGAACCGGATCTAATAACACACCATCCGGATATAGGTATATAAACCCTCTATCTGCAGCATCAAATGCTGCGTGGTGGAATGCTCTCTCCGCCTCCATAAAAGCTGAGGGTTATGATGTATCTTACACCGCAGACTCGCCTTCTGCTGGTACAGCATCGTTCACTGTCGCGACCTATGTCGCCGCCGCCGCAGGAAATAATGGTCAAAATACTCAATTTACTGGTACTACTTTTGTCAACACTGGCTCAACAGCCTTTGTTGGAGGGCTCAATGCCTCTGGATCAACAGCCGGAGATACATTAACTGTTGATGGTACAACATATACGATGGTAGCAGGAGCAACAGGGTCTTCTACTCAAGTGTCCGTAACTGGCTCAAGCGAAGTGTTGTTTGAAGATCTTAGATCTAAAATACAAGCCCAAACCGGATTCAATGCAGTTACAGCATCATCTGGAATACCTAGGACATTTAATTTGACCTCTAAAGTGACTGGTTCTTCTGAAGACCCGAACATTGCTGAAAGCGGGACCACCTTCACTTTTGTCTCGGAAACAGCTGGTACGACTGAGTCTGGAGCAGAAGCCGGAGATACAATACAGGTAAGTGGCACTGTGTTTACAATTGTCGGTGGTACCCCAGGCAACTCTAGAGAAATATCAACAACTGGATCAACATCTCAGTTTCATGCAGCCCTGTCACAGTCGATTAAGAGCAATACTGGATTTGGGACTATCTCAATAACAGACCTAGGAACTGGATATCATAGATTTGCCTTAACATCGTCTGCCACTGGTTCTGGTGGAAACTCTACAATTGTTCAAAATTCTAGTGGCTCCCGTTCAACGTTCCTAAATTTATCAGGAACTGCCGGAGGTACAAATGAAACGGGTGCAGAGTCCGGAGATACATTGACCATCGGTGGCACTACGTTTACAATTGTGGATGGTGCACCTGGAGGATCAACTCAAATATCAACAACTGGTTCTACCACCTTGTTTCATAACGCCCTATCTCAATCAATTAAAGATAGTACTAATTTTGACACAATTACCCTGACTGATTTAGGGAACGGGTACAATCGATTTAGCATAACATCTTCAGCAGTAGGCGCAGCTGGAAATGCCGCATTGACTCGAAGCGCGGGCGGAGATAGAACGACGTTCGACAATTTAGTTGGAGTAGCCAATGGCGCAAACGCAAGTGGAATTGTTGATCAGGCTTCTGCTAGCATTGGCGCGTTTACATTTGTATTAACGGCATCAGCACCAAGCGATACGGGAACGACTTTTTATGTCGAGACTAATACTTCCTCTTCTGCCATTTGGGCATCTCTTGAAAGTAAAATTGAAGCTCGAGGTTACACCGTCGACGTAATAAATACCGGCGCAATTTCCGCTCTATTCCAATTGACTTCAAGTGCAACTGGATCTGCTCAAAACCTGGCAATGACAGGAACTGCTCCGACATTTACTTCTGTTCAGGCAACGCTTACAAACGGTACAGACATCACACCAGCCATACTCAGTCCAATAGATAATGTTATTGCCACACCTAGGACAGATCTCACAGGGTCACAGAGAAACATTGTGACCAGATTCTCAGCACCAGGTGGCCCAGAAGTTCAAACAATAAGTTATCTAGATGCTTACACGCAAACACACACAGTTCATAATGCAATGCCATTCCGTAACCTCACCGTATTGGGCTCTGGAAGCGGCGAAGAAGGCACTATAAGGGTAGAAGACCACTTAGGTCGTAGACGCGGTTTAAGGACCCTTAGAGCGCTTCATATGGGCAAGTTTGGAATTGATGCCACCTTCGGTCAAGTAACATCGGCAAATTATCCATCTAGCGGGTCATTTAACAAACAATACAGAAATAATTCTCAAAGAATAGAGAATGGACCAGTCGTGGACATAGGAACTGCTACTCAAGCATCCGGATCTTTTGAGATGAATGCATCCGGCTTTTCAACACCTCAGAGTTTTGGTGGTGGAGTTTTTGCTATTACCTCAGGCGATGGAACGGCCAAGAACTTTATATATAAAAATAATCTCAGTTCTTCAGGCGATCTAGATGGATCTAACGTTATCATTCAAGTAAAAGATCAGACGTTTGAAACTATCGGAGCTCAAGTGGTTTTAGCCATACAGTCTGCTAACGGTCATCAAGGCAGAATGACTGCGACTGCCATTGGCGAAGGTGGCAAGTCAACAATTACCGTTACAGAGTCGGCTGAAATTGGAACAGCTGGAAACAATGCTAGGATTGCAACCATTGGATCTTTGGGTTCTAAGTTTGCATTTGTTTCTCCAACGGCTGATGGAGTTGCTTTTAACAATGGGGTTGACCATGTAGCTAATCTTCAACAAACACTAATTACTGGTAGTAATCATGACAATGCTTTTATTAACACGCCAATACCAAGAAGTGAGCTTCAATACTCGTGGATCCACAATGCTACATCAGGAGCAGCAGGAACTACGTATGGTGCACCAGCCCAGAGAATCTATGGCTATGCTCCAAGAGACGGAATCATTTCTTCGTCAGCAGGTTATGTTGAAGCAATTGTCTTTCCAACAGCATCAAGTATTTTCGGGAGCTAATAATGCCAACATTTGTTGATTATGCAGGAATGAACACACTCGTGTCCAGTTCCATAGAAGGGAACACCATATCATCCGGTAGAAACACGGAAGTTTTCTCAAGCGGAATTCCTGTCGTAGATGAGTTAGTTGGAATAAACATTCATCGCAACGGTCCCTATGGATACTCCTCGTGGAAGCAGCTGAGAGTATCAGAAAATCCTGTGACAAGAAACCATGTTGCCAATAGCACAATGACGTTTGTTGTAGAGCCAGGCCCTGTAATGAATCTCGGGAAAAACGGAGAATTACGAGTTAGAAGTCGATACTCCGCGCTCTATAATTACACAGAGCCGGCTATAGCACAAAAATCTTATCCACTAATATGGAACGTCGGACGTCACTTTAAAGACGAAGACGGTCAATTAGCACCTGAACCACAGAAGTTCTCAATTATGTCATCATATGCAAATCAACAAATCGGGTTCGCAAATGAGAAAGTCGACAAGCTTTTAAAATATGATACCGATGAAGAACAAGCAGAGTATGTAGCAATTTCGGAGATGTATCTCGACAATGGATTGAACAAACAGGATTCTCCTTTGACTCATTGGGAATTTCTACAGTACAGAGAGACTGTTTATCCCCACATGAAGAATCAATTTCAAAAAGAAAATCTTACTAGGCCAAACTTTGTAAGCTTTTTCAGGCACAATCGATTAAATAGAAGCTTCGTAGTAGGTCCAGATATAACTGCTCCCGACTATTCAACAAATCGCTTTGGCTACAGACCTAATGGTGCCGGTGGAAAACTTAATCACAGTCACTGGTCAATGGACGCCGAAGAGAATTTTTTAACTAGAGACTTGTCGACACTAGACATTATACCAGATGAACAAGACTCCAGCGGCACACCAGGAAATGTTCAGAAAGCATCCACTGGATCAGCCGGAGTGCTGCAGCAAAACTACTCTCAGTATATGCAAAACAGCCCATTTAAAAACGGGCCAACGACAACATATGTAAATTTTGCAAAAAAAATTAGTGGAATCTTGAGTCCGTTACCTAATTTCGCGAGAAAAATAAGCTTATTTAATGTTAAAGCAGTCTCCAATCCTACCGGAATGGAAATTCCAGAAACAGGATCAGCAGCTCATTCTGGTGGAGGTATCGCTTTTAGAAAATTTGAATTGGTCCTCAAAGCCGGTGAAGATCCTGTCGCATCAGGAAATGATCCAGACATAGCAAACATTAATGAGTTTAACTCAAGAACTGTGACATTCGCAGATGGTTCTACCACATTCATTATTCGAACTGCAGTTGCTGGTGCCGGATCCATTGTCCGGAACGGTGTCAGAGACTATACATTAACATTGGCCAACTCATTAACAAAATATCAAGCCGTGTCAGCTTTGTTCGTGGACACTTTCACCAGTATGGAGACCGCCGGCGATTCTTTTGGTTTTACCATGACCAGCACATATCAGAACGATGGTTTCTATTATGTGACAACAACATCCAACATCTCCAGCGATATGGGCGGATCTTTCTATGAGAATATTGATGGAACAAAGGATAGAATTTTAGGTGGTTATGAGATTGACGCCGGAACGTTAGCCAGTAGCATAGAAGGGTTCCTGACGACCGAAGGATGGGCAAACACAGGAAGTCACCTCTTTACAGGAAATGCTCATTGGGACGCTCCAACAACAAGACAGATAAAGTCAGGAAGCACCTTTGTCAGCGTTCCAAGATACCCTTTCTTCGATACTTATGAAGAGTATGCTGAAGAACTGCGAAGGAGAAGCAAAAACTTTTCCGTCATACCCGAATACAGAATGTCAACCCAAGTTCAGGATTATTTGCAAAACGACGGTGCGATTGAACTGGACATGTTTGATGTAACTGGTGGAGTATCTGGTGCAGCCGACTCGTCTAAAGACAGATTTTATGAAATATACTCTAACTCAGACTTTATGCGCCAGTTCGAATTAATAAATGATGATCATTCAGAATTTACAAACGGCAAAGTATTATCTTTAAGGTGCAAAGCGCTTAAAAAGATATTGCCGTATGAAGGATTTTACCCAGCACAAAGAACGGTGCAATTATCTGAACAATTTTATTCTGATTACAATTCTTCGATTTCCATGGAGATTGAAGGCGCGACCGTTACAACGTTTGAACCACTTTCCGAAAACTTCGGCTCAGAAATAATCCAGCGACCTCTTTTTGGACCAGGAGTCTTGTTTAATTCAATTAAGTCTGGTGTAGCAGTAGATTACCCAGTTGCTGGAGCAAATGCGACAGAAGTTCTAGGTGATGTCGATAAGAACGAATGGTTTTATACTGGGTCTTTCAGTAAAAGAATTCCCTTCGAAGCTCTAGTCGAGCCCCAAAAATACCTTGGCGGAGAGAGAATCCGGATAAACGAACCACACCCGTCAGGTAGTCTTCCCTTTACTGCAATCTTAGGGCAAGCATCAGACGGAAACTATGTTAAAATGGCCAATAATTTTTTAGCAGAAACAATTGAATTCTTTTTACCAAATGGTAATTTAACGTCCATTTCTTCCAGAAGACAAGGTACGGGAATTTTACTAAAAAAAGACGAAGTTTTTGGAATGAGAATTAGCATGAACAGAAGCATGCTCGGGAAAAGATCAAGCGCATACAGTGGATCTGATACTGCAAATTATTACTTACCTCCTCAAGATATTGTTGATGGAAAGATATCAGAGTCATTTACTATGTATTCTAGACCTTCTGCTTTTGGACCACCATCGATGGGAAAAACAAAGTTTGCCGACGACCGAGTTCAAAATTTTGATACAGACAGATTCGATTACGATAGCAGCGCTAGAGAGTTAAGAAAAGATTCCAGACATGGATTTAACTTTCCATACACTCCTCCGTATTATCACGGCGAAGCGTGGTGTGACATTATGCTAACTTCATCAAAAGACACTCCGTACACAATCAAGGAAATTCAAGAACAAGCAACCTATATTTATAGCAGATTCGATCATGAATTTTATTTAACAGAGGTTACTGAAGGAACGACCATAAGTACTAGCACAGGCCCACAAGCCCTCGTAAACATAAACAACAACGCAGTCCAGATCAGCGCATCCTTGACGGTAGACGGCGTTGCATCAACCAAAGATAAAAGCGATTCATTAATCGTGGAATCAGCCGAAGGTTCCAATGACAGGTGGATAGTTCAAACAAAATGGGAAACTCCAATGTTTAACTTCAATCACTTGTCAAGTAGTGATTTAAATCTGCCGTTATATGGATCCGAATCGGTCCCTCGTGGAATATGGCACCAATACGGAAGAATACCAGAAAAATCTGAAGGTGTGTTTGTTAAGGTGTCAGAGGTTCCTAAATCATATCAGACAAACAAAATGGGCAAAGCGACGCCAATGAGCGACCTGTCGGAAAAATTAGGGTTCTCTGACGTTGGAGTCAAGTTAGGAAAGTTGAGATCGCAAAAAACAATTTATGAAGCTGTAGTTGCTGTCCCATTTATTGAACAAGAGGGTCGCAAGAAGTTTTTCACAATAGACTCCAGCATGGTCCAAGCCTATAAAAATGGCGGAGAAGAAAGAGCCGCGCTTACAAGTGGAGATCCACAAAATCAGATTGGAAGATCTGTTCTAAATCAACTACAAAAGATGGAAAAATACATCTTTCCTCCATCATTCGATTTCATAAACAATCCAATTGACGAAGTTAGTCCCATAGCAATGTATATTTTTGAGTTCTCGCACACTTTATCGCAGCAAGATTTGGCCGACATATGGCAAAACCTATCACCAGACATAAGCTCAACCATGGAAGAGAGCGAAGTTGCAATCACTCACCCCCTGCTTAAGAAAGAGCTTTTAGGGGAAGGCGGACAATCCGGAAACACACTGATTGATATGCCAAACGAGTTGCGATGGATGGTATTTAAAGTTAAGCAAAGAGCAGCCGCCAATTACTTTAAAAAGACTGTTGCTAAGAATTCTGAAGTAAACACGGACGTAAAAAGCTCAAATGTAACTGTGGATGAATTTGGAGATACAAGTGCAATTCAATATAACTGGCCTTATGACTTCTTCTCCCTAGTAGAGCTCGTAAAGATCGACGCTGAGGTTGAATTTGGCAATTTCCGAGATGAAGATATAGCCAATTACACAGACTCAATTCCTTCATATGAAAGCGTTGAAGCAGATCGAGACAAGATTGAATATATTGTTGGCGGTCTTGAAGATGATCCAATACCGGAAGTTCAGATTCCAGAACTGATGGGACAAGAATTGGTAGTGTCAACAGAGGTCTTTGCAGGTCAAAGTATTACCGGTCAACAAGTGACTCAAGAAAGCGAAGGAATTTTTGACGTACCATCAACGATTCCAAGTGGATTGTCTAGAAGCTATGTTGTAGCAAAAGGTAGATTTACAGTAGAACTTGAAAAATCACCAACGCTTTCTCATGTTAATATCAAAGAGATTCTGAACGATGTTATAAGATCGGACATGGATGCCATTGAGGGGAATAGCATCACGGTCAAGGCTTTTGAATCGTGGTCGCAAGATTGGCATAACAAAAACAGCGTTGAACCTTTGGGTCTTGGCGGCGTCGGTGGCGGAGTGCAAGTCTCGATTAAGGATCAGTTAGAGCAATCGTTCAAAGTTGAGTTCAGTCAAGAATACCCAAAGGTCTCGGGAACAAAAGCAAGAAAGATACGCGTAGCAAACAGAAGAGCTAATGACAATGTCCGAAAGAAATACTCGGATGTAAGTGATATTGGACAATTTATAGGTAAATATAGTGAATATCCTGGAACCCCATCGTTCACCATACCATCTGGAGCATTTTAACATGACATTTTTTAATAAAAAAACAGAAGTAATGCAAATTGAAATGACTCCTTATGGTCGTTATCTGTACTCTATTGGAAAATTCAAGCCACACTCTTACGAGTTTGTGGACGAAGACATCTTGTATCGCGCATCCGGTTCAACCGAAGCGCAAGAAGCCGCTCACACAAGAATTATTAGCGAGACACCAAAGCTTAAAATCAACCGTGCATTTCAAGACGAAGCGCCACAAGTAGAATCTCCACCAATTTTAGACAAGCAGAGATTTATGCGAAAGACAATGAATCAAAAGCAGAACGGACTATTCGCTCTTGGTAGATCTTCT
>Ga0209535_1000660_pt1 | contig 24106 bp, 32 predicted proteins | sample LinPmetageLP28_FD_184041 | JGI IMG/M metagenome (GOLD analysis project Ga0209535, IMG submission 184041) | Marine viral communities from the Pacific Ocean - LP-28 (SPAdes) (version 2) | ecosystem: Environmental > Aquatic > Marine > Oceanic | place: Pacific Ocean | collected 2009-08-22
ACACTGTGTACATACTTTTTATTAGCATCATCTTCTAGTAAATGACCAACATTTGAGTCTACTGGAATATTTACATCTAGTGTTTTAACATATTCATCTTGATATAGATACAGTAGTTCGTAACTTAAAAATATAGGAGTTCCTGTAGTGAACCTTAGTTGCTTTAAGAACATAGGTAGTGTTGATTGTGTTCTTATTCGGTGTTGCTGTTCATTTAATATACTTTGATCTCTGCCAATTATAGCAACCTTAACATCAACTCCTTCTCGTTCAACAACACGCTTGAATAAATCTAAATTAGGTTCCCATACAGGATTTTCTTTGCTATCGGGAATACCCAATGGAACTGATATGCTTGTAAAGTAGTAGTCACTTTGCGACCAATCAAACTTACCTAACAGGCTAGGGTCCTTCCAATACTCAGCAAATGGTTCTGCAGTGCGGTGTGGTTCCCAATAGTTTTCTAACAGTGTTTTCCAACCAAACACTTCTGGATGTTGACTGAATACTTTTGCCCATAAGTGATTACCTGCACCTTGTGGCCCTGTTAGTAGTAGCATCTGTTTATTGGTAGTCATTATCAAGAAACTTCCTAAAGTCTGATGGAAATAGCGGTTCTTCCATACGTTCTGGGTGCCAAACAATACCCCAGTGTTCCAGAGTATTATGTTTAAATGCTTCGATGTTACCATCTGGATCTGTAGCAACGATATCTAATGTCTTACCTAGCGTATATATACCAGCCTCATGGTAACTGTTTACCTGGAAAGTTTCTCCTTCCATTTCTATATCGTGTGTTGTGTTTTGATGTCCTTTAACTTCTTTGTTTAATCCGTCATATACATAATTTAATAAAAATGCACCATGGCAAACTCCTAGTATCGGAACATTAGTTACCATAGCGTAATTATAACAGTTAATCTCAGTTAAGAATCTCTCTTGTGTATTTTCACCTCCACTTAATACCAGTAGATCACATTCGAGATCTAAATGCACAATATTTGGAATAGGATAAATGTCATGACCTTTAAAAGTTTTATGCCAAGTGTGTTCTAAGCAATCGTATGTTCGATCGTTAATTATAGTCTGTCTTTGTGATATCGCTATTTTCATTGGTAGTACATAATATAAATTAATCCAGGCACTATAATTAACACCTGAGGTAAGAAATTTAACAACAAGGCTCGTTCATTCCATTTAATAGCAACATACGTCCACCCGGCAATACCTAATAACTGTAGTAATGAGTTCCAAGGAGTAATGCCTAAGGTATGGAGCACCATTGCACACAATATAGTTATTGCACTAGCCCATTTAACTATAGTAGTATAATCTTTCATTGATATACCATTAAATGTAATAATTGTTTCCAAGTAGTAGAATCGGTAACATCGTCAATAGTCCACGTTCTTTGGGATTCTAAAATATTATTCATTTTTTCATATATAAAGATATAAGTTGCTAGATTAAACTTAGTAGGTTGTCCACTAAATCCACTAAGTAATTCTTCTTTAGATATATTTTCTTTTATTATAGTTTCGTCCAATGGTACAATAGGCTCTTGCAGTTTCCAATACCCTTGTAAAAACTCTTGTTGATACTGATTCAATTTGATATTAAACATTTTTTCAATGTATTCTCTATTGTCGAGTTGACCAAAATCTACAATGTATCCGTTTGGAACATTCGGTACGGGATCGGTAGTATGTAATTCGTAATATTCTTTAATATTTCCTAGTATAATATCTGTATCTATTCCTTTGGTCGAGATCGGACCATCTGGTCTCTGGCAATGCCAGAGAGGCTGATGATTCCATTTTTTATGAAACTGTAAAGAAATTGCTTTGAAAATTTGCGTTACTGGTGAAATCCTATATATAGGATGGTCTGGCCAATCTTTCCGTAATAACTCATAGTCTGTTAAATGTCCTGTAATTATAGATTGTCCAGCATATTCTTCCTGCATTGCATCAGGACCTATTGCGTGTGTTTTATCACGTAGATCATATGGTAGCATTTGAAAAAATGGTTTTGTTTGTTTATCACACAAGAGCAATTGTGTAAGAAATGATCCACTACAGCCTTCTCTCCATGATATAATCATATTTTTATCCGAAAAAAAAGGGACCTAAGCCCCTTTTTATTATTTCAACTTATATAATTAATTATGCAGAGTAAGCCTCATCAATTAATTTTTGTGCTTCTGGTAAAGCAGTTGTGTTCATACAACTAACAGCAAATAAGTCCATACGCATTGTACGAGCAATTTGTTCAATTCTTGCTTGAACATCTTCGTCTGTAGCTAGAAGTTCTAATGAGCGTTTACCGATGTTACTATGGAAACCTTCATCTTTAGCAATCTTAGAATACACTGTACTAATATATTCGTCTTGGATACAATCAGCCATTTTAAACCATACAGCTTCTGCACGTCCTTCTGCAATAAACTGATATGCCGCCATTGCTACTGGATCTGTAGATGCTTCATATTTTTCTAATAGTGCCGCACCTTTTGCAGTTGGATTTGCTTCTTCAGCTTTAATAGCCGCTTCAACGTCTAGTTTTTCACCTGTAATATGTTCAATTACATTTTTAACCATACCAAAGTGTTTAGCTTCATCAGATGCTTGTTTTGTTAACAATGTTAACTCTTCTACTGATGTACTAGCAGGCATATTAGCAATTCTAGCTGAGATTTCAGTCATATTCATTCTTTCATTTACCATACGACCAACAAAGTGCTCTACTAGTTTTTCTTGTGAAGGATTACTGTTAAAGTAAGCTTCTACTTGCATTTCACTAGCTTCAAATAATGCCTTATTATCTTCTCCTAGTTGCTTTACAAATTGTTTTGCGTTCAATTTCATTTTTGTTTCTCCTAATTAATAACGTTATTTAATCAATGTAACTAGGATGTCTGGCCAGACGTTAGTTACATCAACTTCGGCGCCGAAGTTATCAGCAATCCAATTGGAAGTAAAATACTCCCACTTACAGTTATTTATGCCTGCCCACTCGAGTATCAGCTGATTGGTTCTAGTAATTTCTGATAATATATTTGCTGAATTTTTGTATGCTGAGTAGTCAGGATAACCTATTTGGAAACCACCTGCTTCGTGCCACCAGGCAAAACTTGATTGATCTGGACGATACACTAACATAATCCAATCATTAGGGCATAGCATCTGTATGCCTTCTAGATGGTCTGCCCACTCATGACTTTTAATTAACTTACATCCTTCTTGAGTTGCAAATGCTTGCTCAACGTGATTATCAATTACTAGTGCCGGAAACTCCATACCTTTACCAAAGTACGCACCTTTATGCCCTGAGTACTTGTGATGATTATATTCACGTTCAGGTGTACGGTCACTGGTATTCATATCAGGTATCTCTTCAATAGTTTGTGCTATAGCACTCCAGCGTGATCCTGGAACTCCTGTAAACCATATTTTATTTGGTAGCATCACGTAGATCCTTGCTGTTAGTTGGGAAGACGTTGAGATTGTAACACTTAATTTCGTGGCCTTGCTCTCGTAACTGTTTTTGTATCCAGGCTTCGTCGATTATTGATAACTTTTGTTTACTCCAGTCACAGTGTTCATTCATTAACACACTGGTAACGATTTGTTCGCATAACTTATCTTTGTCCATATGAATCTGCATATCTCTCCAATTTGGATAAATTTCTTCTAGTTCCTTTAATCGATCGTCTAGGGCAGTAATATCAAAATGTTTACAAATTTCTAGCACTGTGGTAATGAACGTATTTAACTCACGTAAAGATTCTATAGTAAAGATAGGATAGTCAACTGTTGATTGGAAAGTTTTCCACTCGTTGATAACTTGATCACTAATACAAAACCAATAAAGACTTAACAGTTCTCTTAGTTCCCAATGATCAAAATCAAATATACTATCTTTATTCCACCCTTGTAAATTTTCTTTAGTAAACACAGGATTTATTCTGTGAGTCTCTCGTTCCAAGAAGTGGTTAATTTTAGTTATCGGGTCACGAGTCTGCAATGCAAGCTGATCTTCTCTTTTAAGTCCATACCTTTCTAGATATTCTAAGTTTTGCTCAGTAATGAAACATTTATCTATTACATTGTTATCAACCCATAGTCTTGATCTTTCGTCCTGTATCAAACTAACAATATTATCAAATTTTGGTTGCAGGTATTTGATATCTTCTTGTAAATAGCCACTGTCTTTTCCTAGGTGGTCAAAAAGATTCGGGTGACATCTAGAAATTTCGTTCCGTTCCTTATTATCTACATATTCAAATAATCTACCTGGAGGATACAGGAGATTGCCTAGGAATTCATGACTGCTACCAGTTTTTTCAAATGGTAAGGTAGTCGTGCTACCTTTAACAAAGTTAAGTGTCCATTCGATGAAAGTACCGTAGCAACCTCCGGTAAAAAATATTAGATTTGTGCTAGCCATAAATAGTTATAATATACATATATTACTACTTATGAAACAAACAGACCTTACTAACTATTTTTCTACATCATGGCATCCACGTAATGATTATCAGTATTCTGGTCCATCTCTTGCAGACAAAATACAACCTAATGAATCGGTATTAGACGTAGGGTGTGGTCATAATCTGTTTAAAGGTAAGATAGAAAAACTAATTGGTATAGATCCAGCATTCGATCAAGCAGATAAGAAATGTACTATAGAAGAATACCAAAGCGAGGTCAAATTTGATGTAGCGTTTTGTTTAGGTAGTATTAACTTTGGCAATGAAGATCATATTATAAATCAAATTAGTTGTGTTGTTCAACTACTACAACCTAAATCAAGGATATATTGGCGTTGCAATCCCGGGCATCATGATCACGGCAATAATGAATGTAAAGAAATTGATTTTTATCCATGGTCTCGAGAAAAACACATTAAACTATCTACGTCTTTTGGGTATCGATTAGTTGATATACTGGATGACAGTAATAATCGCTTATATGCTGAATGGTCTCGCATAGCCTAATATTTAGCTTTAATTTCCCCCTTTAATCTACTCACTAAAAAAGTCTCTCATTGTTAAGTAAATATCTGTGTAGATGATATAATCTACCTGAGACCTAAAGCAATCAACTTTTAATAACAACCGCCTAAGGATAACAATGTCAAAGAAGAAAAAACGTTATACGCAAGAACAGCAACAACAAGAACAAAGAAGCGAACGTAGTTTTAATCAGTACATTAAAGAAAGGAAGACAGTTAATTTAATTCCAAAAAGTTTAAATCAAGAACATTACATAGATCTACTTACTAACCAAACAAAAAATATAGTTTTTGCTACCGGTCCTGCTGGTACTGGAAAAACCTTTTTGGCTATGTTAGCAGGTATTAAAGCATACAAAGAACATCAAGTGTCAAAAATTATCTTGACACGTCCAGCCGTAGGAGTGGACGATGAAAAGCACGGTTTCCTACCCGGTAATATAAACGCTAAAATGGAACCATGGACTAAACCGCTGTTTGATGTAATAAGCGAGTATTACAGTCCAAGAGAAATAGCCCATATGCTAGATGACCAAACCATAGAGATATCTCCACTAGCATTTATGAGAGGTCGAACATTTAAAGGTGCGTGGGTCGTTGCAGATGAAATGCAAAACGCCACACCAGGACAGATAAAGATGCTCCTAACACGACTCGGCGAAGGCTCCAAAATAGTGGTAACAGGCGATACCAGACAGGCTGACCGTAGTGATAGTGATAACGGTTTACTAGACTTTAAAGGTCTTGTTGAACGATACCAACAAAGTAAGTACGTAGCAGGTGTGGAATTTGAAGGTAAAGATATAGCACGACATCCGGCTGTAAGGGAGATTTTATCGATATATGGCGAAGACTAACTAGACAAGAACTTTATCACCTGGAACACTCGGGGTCTTAATTGTTATTACTACAGTTTCTTCTAGGTATTCAGTCTGGCTAATTTCATTAGGCTCTAAAATATAGATATCACCTGCGGTATAAATCTGACCGTTGGTTAATACCTTTCCACTAGCAATTAATGTAACTTCAGTTAGTTTCTCGTGGTAATGACTATCACCACGTGAGCCAGCGGCACAAGTACGGTAGCACACTTCAAAGTCTTCTGTTTGGAATACTGCTTTTGGAAAATTTCCTATAAACCAGCCACTGTGACCACTTTCACTTAATTTAAATGTTTTCATTTAATTTATTGACACTTTCATTGATGTAGTCACCAAATCCCTCATAAAAATGTTTAAAGTATTCATCAAATGTTGTAGTCTTGTTAGCTGAATATATATCTTTAACGATTTTTTCTTCAGTAAGATCAAGTACAATTGAATTCCGTCTATCTTTATCACGGAGTCCTCGTCTGACTACTACTATTTCAGTCAGTTCGTGATTATTCGGATTACTCATATATCCTTTTTGACTTGTTTTTCTAGGATCCTTAGGTACAGTAGCAATCTGTACTATAAGAAATATGTTCATTCTTGTTTTACTATCCATTGAAGTTCCTTAGTTGCTCTGGCAAATTATTTATATCGAGGTCTCGACGAGCAGAGAAGTCTTTGATATATTCTAAAAATTGTTTATTAAGCTCTGGGTCTGCTTGTTGTTCTTGTTGTGTTGATTCTAATGTTGATCTAAGATCATCTGCTATAAGATCGCTGTTTAATAATCCTTGGATAGCTGTTTCAGTTACCGATCTATTAAAGGTTAATAGACTAAGATACATTGGGTCTTCAAGATACCCAAACTGTATTTTTTTAGTATCAAACCCTTGATCTTGTAGCCACTGTAAGAAGTTCTTGTAGTCAAAAATACCAAGTATGAATAGTACTGTCATTATGCTTATCTTATCATGGGTGAACACTTTAATTAGATGTTTGACTCTGTGTGTGAAGTCAGCCCAAGTAACTCCGTATCTAATTAATTCGAATGTGTTTCCAGTAGTTTCTGCACTAACATTCATTCCAATTTGCCCCCGTGTATCTAACTGTTTTAGTTGATCAATAATTGAGAAAAATCGTTTATCAGCTAGTCCTAGTCCGGTAGTAATCCATAGCTCTACTGTAGGATTGTTATCTAGTATATCTTTAACTACATTTAAAAGATAGGGATTTATTAAAGGTTCACCACCTAGTAGGGTTATCTTCTTAACTAATTTAAAATCAGGGTGTTTGACTATACTTTTTAAAATTTCAAAACTACTACTGCTTTCATAATCCTTAAGACTTATTTTATTTCTAACTTCATCTTTAATTGATATTGTTTTAGTTTTATATGCACCGTTTTTAACAATATCTTTAGTCCAACTGCTTGAAAAGATTGGCCCACAGTAAACACAGGTTAAATTACAAAAATTATGTAATACAAAATCAATACGAGTAGGTAAAACACTCATTCGTGTAGTTGTATGTTCTATATTTTGTCTGGTTGTTAATAGATCGTTTTGTATTTGAATACCTTTATTTTCGTACTCAACACAGTTCTTGCATCCTATAGGAACAACGCCATCTAAAGTTTGATTTCTTTCTTCAATAACGTGTGGAGCATTAAAGATTTCAATGATATTTGCTTTACCGGCTTCTAGATCGTAAGGTAACCAATCAGTACGACAGCACTGTGCAATACTTTGGTCTGACAGATTAATACCTGCCATATCCCATTTTAAATTACAATAAAATTTTTTATCCATTTAACCAATCTTGGAATTGTTGTGGAAATACTGCAATGTCTAGGTTTCTCCTACGAGCAAACTCTTCAAGAAAAGCCTTAAGATCTTCTCTCTCATTGTTTTGATATTCTGGTATATACTTTGTAATGTCAAAATCAAGATCACTATCATAAAATTTGTAAAGTAATTCTTCGTGTAAGTTTTTAGCCAATGGCTGTATGCTCATAAAAGGAGGACCTTTTAGAGGTTGTATTCTTAATATTGCATTTTTAAATTTTGTACTGTTTTTCCAGGCTATAAAATCTTGCATAGTAAACAAACTCATTATATTTAATACTGAATTAAATTCTACGTGATATTCTAGTTCAAGTAGCTGGTTGGCCATTGATTCCCATTTTTCCCAATTGGTACCATATCTTTGAAACTCTGCTTGTGCACCATATGACTCTTGACTAAGAACTATTTTTAATTGATCTTTAATTGCAATAGTATCTTTAATAAAGTTTTTAAATATAATATCACTTACACCTAATCCAGTATATATTTCAATACTAAGTTTAGGCCTTTTCTCTTGTGTTGTTGTTATAAATTCTAATAGACTTTCATACAACAGTGGTTCGCCACCTCCGATCCTAAGAGTATCTAGTTCTTCTCCAGTTGGGCCAGCTATTAATTCTCTTAAAGCGTCATAGTATTTACTTTGACTTACATCTTTGATTGATATCTTATTTTGTACTTTGTCTAATGTACTAAGATTATGTGTATTTTGTGTAGCCAGTTGGTAGCTACCATTTATATCAACATCGCGATACCAACTGCTACTATAATGTTCTGAACAATATACACAGGTATAGAGACAGGTAGTGTTTAGCATTATACCTAATGATCTTAGTTTACCGCTGTTTGAAGTTTCGTTATAGTTTTCGTATAAAGTGCCACCACGAGCAGGGTCTTCTGTGATATGTCTATAACACGATTGGCAATGGGGAAGTTCTTCACCATCAAGCATTGCTTGACGATCTTTAATCATCGATGGACTATTGATTATTATTGGAACGCCTTTTGTTTCGATTTCTTTTAAGTTTGCACGTGCACCATCGTGGTCACAACACATAGTAGCATAACCACTCTTTGCATTAAAAAGTAAGAAATTCCATTTCCAACTACAACCTGGTTTAGTTTCTTTATTTGCCAATTTGGCTTAACTCCACTAAAGTAGCAGATAAATTAATTTCAGCATCTGCACAACTCACGTGGTTAACCAAGCCTTTTCTAATAATTAGGATTGCTTCATCTTGACCTTCATCAGTTTGACTCCACATATCTAAGTTATCATACATCCAACGGAATATCTCATCCATCTCTTCTGGGCGTGCCTGTGCCGCAAGCAGTGTACGAGCTTCGCGAACTTTACCTTGCTTAAATAGATCCACCATTGCAAGTTTATAATCTGCTGTTCCTGTTCCTGTTTCGCTAGGTGATTTAAGTTTACCATCTACTGTATTCATTTGTAGTAAATTTAAACATTTACGCAAATCTGGATATGTTGCTTTAACATAGCTGTCTAATACATCTAATTCAAATGTAGCATTTTCTGAAACTAATACTGTTGCCGCTCTAGCTGTAAATTCTGTATGATCAACTTTCTCTATATGGAATCCTTGACACCTTGAATGTATTGCTGGAATAATTTTATGTGGATAGTTACAAGTTAATACAAATCTTGCTGTATCTGCATACGTTTCCATAACACCACGCAATGCCGCTTGTGCATTTGGACTTAGATAATCAGCTTCATCTAATAAAACAATCTTAAATTTACCAAATGGCATAGTACTAACAAAGCTAGTGATACGCTCTCTTACAGTATCAACATTATTTTCACGTGAAGCATTAAGTTCTAGCAGATCATATTGGTCAATTTCAAGTCCTGTAATTAGTAGTTTAGCTAATGTTGTCTTACCAATGCCTGCCGCACCTGAAAATAGTAAATGTGGAATTGATCCTTCTTTAATCCATTGCTTTACCTGTTCACGTTGAGTATCATCACGGAATACATATCCGTCGACATCGTTCGGTCTATATTGTTCTACCCAGAGTTGTTTCATTAGTCACCTTTTTTTAATAGTTCAAATACCCGATTCTTTTCCCATTCAGCTTCTTGATTAGGAAATGTCGGTAAGTCTTTATATAAGTCTTCTATTAAACATTTTAACAGAAAAAGGTCGTGTTTGCAAGAGCAAGTGGTAAAACTGTCAATCTCTTGACGTGAGGCTAAATTATGTATTTTTTTAATATAGCGTGCCACATCGATAGTGTGGGCGTTGGATACATCTTCTTGTAATTCTAGTAAATTTAAGTTGTCGTCGTCATTGATCAAGCGTAAGTAATTCCTTCTGATACAGTTTCATCCCACACAGCATCATTGCTAACCATTAGAATATCATCATTATCAACACGTCGTATAGTCTTTTTGCCTTCATTGTCAATTATATCTAGTCCTCTCGTCCATCTACCGTGTTTAACTAAAATATACTGTCCTACAGTTACATCTTTTTGTTCTGGACCACACGCATAGACCCGAGCCCATCGTGGGTGTATTCCTGACAGGTTGCCATCATCACTAGGTAGTATAATTCCACTATCTAGTTTCCTTTCACCAAATTCCATAGCAGTAACAATAACGTGATCTCTCACTGCCTTAATAGAATTAATTTTAGCTGGATTCCATTGTGTATTTACAGCATTCTTAAATCCAGTGGCTCTACCTTTATCAAATTCGCTCATTTCTTTCCTTTATATACGTGATGGTTTATTAGGTTTTTTAGTTGTTGGGTCTAGAAGTTCTTGGTCAATTGAAACATTTCCAGCCACCGAATCAGCAAAGCTACCACGTGCTGTTTTTTTAGTGTTTGTAGGATCTACTGCTTCATTTGTTCCTGGCTCAGGATCAGCATCTTGTACTTCTGCCATTGGCAAATCTTCAAGTACTTGACTAGATTCAGCTTCAGCGGCTTCACCAATTGGTGTATCTGATGCATATGGTGTAACTACTGGCGGTGGAGTATATTCATCTTCTTGCACTGGCTCTCCAATTGGACCGTCGTTTGCCATTTCTGTGTTTAGTGCGTGGTATTCTGCCATTATTTCTGCTCTAGATTTAACAATTTTCCCTCCTGGTCCTAATTGATCTCCTCGAGCGTTTACTTTTTGGTTACCAATAGCAATAGTTGTTTCGTTAGATAATCTTATCATATCCATATCAACTGCTTGCCCTCTGGCCGATCTATGTATCTTTGCCATTTTGTGTTTCTCCGATTTTTATTTACAACAGCATTTATCTTTACAACAAAAGCAAGTTTTTTCTTCACAACATTTTGAAGTTTTACAGTTACAATTACATTTATCTTGTGTCATAAGTTTCTCCTATTAAGTATATATATTTATTGTGCTATTCTGGTGGCATTATTATTTAAGGAATTCACCAATATCAAGATCGTAATATAACGAATCAATTTTATGCACTCCTAGTAAGAATAAAACATAACTTGATACGCTTGATCCTCTACCTACACCCCATACTATATTATTTTTTCTTAATGTATCTATCAAGTATTTCAAATACCTAAGTAGATTAAATAGATTGCGTTCCTGATATAATAACAGTTCTGTACCAACTCGTTGCATTTCATGATCTTGCTTACATAGACCTAAGATATAATTTGCAATGTCTAAATCACGATATTCCTGTGGCATATGCCATCTATTTTGTAGTTTTAGATCAAAATCTTCTATCGTATCGTTGATTTCTTCATGGTCATTTAGAATATCTATCTCGGCAGTTAAACTGGCTACTGACGAATTAAATTCGAAACTATCTTCGACCTTAAACAAACTTAGATCTAATGTTGGATCTTTATACAAGAGATCACATAGCTCTTTGCTATCTGTAAAAGTCTGTCCGTATATGTCGTATTTCATTATGATATGTCGATTATATTACCAAAGTTGCCTTTCTTGGCAAGTTTATCCATAAGTTTTTGATTTCTGTCATTTATTTCTCTATTATGATCATCAAGTACTAGATTTAACTGTGCTATCATATCAGGATTTCCCATTGAGTATGCAAAACCCAATCGAGATTGTAGTTCTGCGGCTTTCTTATGTAACTCTTCGTCAGTTAATTCTGATAAATCTGGTGTCAGTGGGTGCATAATATACCTCCGTAAAAAAACTCCTTATATTACATTATACACTAACGTACTATAAGGAGTCAATAGTTTAGGTTAAATTAACTTAATTGCAATTTATACCATTTTTTCTCTGTAGCTTGATACATATATCTTATACCTTGTCCTGCCGCTAATGCTACGTTTGCACCAGAATCAACAGTTTGTACCCATGGAGCCAATACTCTAGTAAACTGCACTGCTGAATTACTTGATATATCTACTGTATATCCATCTACTGCTACATTAGGCATTGTTATGTCAACAAAGCGTGATACCACTGGCCCTTGTGGGCTAATTAACACCTGTTGTATACCTGGATTAACATTAACAGCGGCATTTGCTGTTGAAGTTATTTGGACATAATTAAGTGTACTAGCCTGAACCTGTGTAACATCTTGAATCTTAATAGTTGCTCCAGCATCTACTGTAGTAAGTTCATAACAGTATTTTCCAATAGTTGGCAATGTAATTACTTGAGCGTTTGCACCTCTAATGTTTTCTAGGTTTACACTAACTGCTGTTGGTAATGTTACTGTTCTATCTACGGCATCGGTTGTAATCTCTAATCTTAGTTTAGTCCAGAAGCCACTAGTTGGCCAATTACTAAATGCTAAAGTAGTATTACCACTAGTTGTAAAGTATTGATAGTGTGCATCAGCCCAACTTATAGTAAACGATCCAGTTTTAGTTCCTAGATTGTTTACAGTTTCAACTGTCTTAAGTAGTTGTGGCGCTATGAGCTGTGTATAGTTCATATCGTTAGTAACACTACTTCCGCTTAATGGACTTTTTACAATTGCTTTGGACTGTAAGTCAGTTAACTCATTGTAGGCGAACGTAAAATTGTTCTTGATGTTAGTAAAATTATCACGGAATCCTTGGCTGTCATTGTCTTGTCCAGCTATCGGATATGTTCCGTCTATGTTATTTGGGTTAATAGAACTTGTCATTATGTAAATACTCCAGTTTTCGTATATTTAATATATTTATCTCCTTGTTCGGGAACCACCGGCTTATCTCGATAGTTATAGAATCTAGTTCCATTTCCGTCCCAAGTTGTATATGTTGAATTAATTGTTTGTGGTATAAGGCTAAAGTTTGGTACTGTACTTCCTGTTTTAACAATTGGATCAAAGTAGATATGGCTATCACGATATGTATCACCTTCTCGTACCCATAAAGTATCGTAATAATCTATACCTCTAACCAAGGTCAATGTAACTATGGCGTTAGCATCGATGTTAAGTTTCCAAACGCCTGCACGTTGATTAGCCACGTGCCATATTGTTTCATCTGCATCATATGCGTAAACAATTCCACTAACTACTGCTAGGTTACCATCTTGAGGATCAGTTGGAACTAGTGGATTAGTTGGTGCAACATCTGGGCCAATTATGTATTCGTTGTATCCAGATATAGTAGTACTTGGATCCCAGTCATTATTTGCCGCATCATCAAATCCTATCGTATCCCAAGTAACAACTACATTATTCCACCCCTCTGTATAGCTAATTGCTGTACTACCTGGTACTGTATATTCTTGTTGAGCAAATACTATAGTCTGCCCATCAACAATGATATTTGATTTTATACCATCTAATGCACCTGTTGCTACAAGGTCCGGAAGATATTTCTGATTTATTTCATCAAATGCTGTACTTACTGCATAGTCAACAGTAGTTGCATATGTAAATGTTGAACTTAGTGCCGGATAACGATCAAATGTTGTTTCGCTACTTGTTAAGAATGTATTTGATGTAATATCATAGTTTTCACTATAAACGTTATCAAGTTGATATCTATCAACACTAAAGTCAATGGTGTTAAATTCAAATTCACGTTGATTAAGTCTATATGCTATAAGATTTGCACAGCCTGGGTGAGTATATGCTAGAACTACTGCATTCTTAAATCCAAGTTGTGCTCCATTAGGTTGCCTACTAGTCATCCAGTCTGGCAATATTCCTTTATTTTGATATCCAATACTAGATATCATGACATTACTCATATTTTCTTTACTGTTAGGGAAAGCAGTATAATATGCTACATTTGCACTATCGTAATACGGATTTGTAATTGTGCCTTCTAGGTTAATAGAATTAGGTGGACCATATCCTGCTATGTTTGAATTCTGATCTTCAATATCTATATAAACAACTTCGTACTTAACGTTAAAGTCATCATCTAAAGCCTGTGCGTGTTGCACATTTCCGAATAAGAATCTTTTAGTAAAGTGATTAGTACTTGCGGCATTAACATATTCTTGAAGTGTGCTAGGACTTAGGCCAGCTAAGAATAATGTAGAAATTTCATTTACTTTTCCAAACCATGGATCAGTACTTCTATAGATCTTATCTTGTGGGAATATTGTTGTATTGCCCATAAGTGTCTGGAATGAATCTCTCTGCTCACTGCTTGGCAATGCTTTAAGATATAGATTTTCATATGGTATTGTGTCGTATGCTACTACATTAATATTAAATGTTCTATTACTTGTAATGGTACTGCTAGCATCTCTGGCTGTAACATTAAATGTATATTTAAGATCAAAGGTTGTTTCAGGAGTTAATGGACTAGCAGATCCATCCATGGTAGTCTCACCCTGATCTAACATATATACTGAAAAGCTCACACGTCCATATATTAATCCATCTAATCCTAATTGTAATCCTTGTGGTAATCTTTGTGCAGAGTTAGCAGTTAATTCATAGTATAATGATTTACCTACTGCACTAGTAGCCGAAACACTTAGATCACTTACTGAACCAGTTCTTATATCACCAAGGTTACTACCTGTATCCCATGAAATTGTATTATTAAGATCGCCCAACACTGTTAGATAAAATATACCAGTATCTCTATAGCTAGGGTCGATTAATTTATAAGCTGATATTTGGAATTCGTATGTAATCGAACTTATTGTTTGGTCTGGTAAGAATCCTGTTAACCAACCACTGTCCTCTGTTAAACTAATGCCAGTTGGAAGATTTAATACACCTTGATCAAAGTTAGCGGCATCAAATCCTACAGTACCTTCTGTACTTGCGGAACCTAATGATACGCCAACAGCTTCTACAGATGTAATGTTTGCATAGGCCATACTTACTGTATTAATTTTTGGTATTGCTGTAGCAAGATTACTATTGATATCGAACAGTTTGGCTGTATCAAAATAGGTAGCTGTAACTGATATACCTGTATTAGATCTAGTAGGATATACAGAAACATTACTACCGTTTACTTCAATATTTGATTCTCCTCCTAGCAGTACTACACCGTTTGCACTAAATGTACCCGAGTTATATATAACTGAAACTTCTGATGCATTTATTACATTAGCAGTAACTTTAGCATTAGCAGTAGTCGAATACTGATAGATATGGTCACCTTCATTAAAGGTTACACCTTTTGTACTAGTCGCTACATTAACTGAAGTTATCCAAACGCCAGCATCACTACCTCTTAATATAATATTGCCACCCAGTTTGTTGAATGTACTATTTGTATACCTTACTGGAATATTTTTTGCAAAGTCAACGATGTTAGCAGTAACAGTTGCATTGCCTGAACTACCTGTTTGCGTTATTATATCACCTATGTTTGCATTTATTGTAGTGTTATAGATATCTTTAACATTAGCCGACGGGTATGCCGCAACTGCTAGTCCACGTATAGCAATATTACTACTTGAAATAGCATTTCCGTTTTCGAATGAGTTAGATATGAATATAACATTAGCAACATTACTACCAGCACCACCAGCTGTACCCACCGCGGCTGTTACTCTAGCATTACCACTAGTGCTACTTTGTGTAATATAATCGCCAACATTGGCTAAAATATTCTGTGCAAATGTAATTTGATAAGTTGGACGTAGTATATCAATAAAGCCAGTATGGTCTTCTCCTCTAAATGTAAGATTACCAGTTACCGCTGACTGTGAAGTTATTGTAGCATTAGAACCACTACTTGCCTGTGTTAAGTATCTTCCTGTTTGTGCTTCAAGGAATGTGTTACCTGTTATCCTAACTGTAACATTTGATGCAATAGTTGCTTCAGTCCATATATCTGTTCGGCCCGAGAACTCAGGCAGTCCGTTACTAACTCTAACTTTAATTACGGTACCAGGATCAACATTGTACTGATTATAATTAAGTGTTGAAACTGATGTGTCATTTGCTGAATCTACTACAGTAGAAACATCTGGAAATATACCAACAGTTAACATACCACTACTAATAGTAGCATCAAAATAATCGTATAGTGGTGATGTTTGCTCGTCAAATGATCCAGTAGCTAGTGCAGGAATTTCCCAGTATACAGTGTCACCATCTAGATCAATTGCTCGGAATTGGAAATCAAAGTAACTACCCTCTCGAACGTTTCCTAATTCACTTTGTGTAGTTAATATAATCGGATTGTGCTGACCAGATCCACTAGCGTCGACAGTAATAGCTGTCGAATCGACAGTAACATTTGTACTGTCTGCTGTAATCGACCCACTTGGCTGTACAGTTAATGTGTATGTACTAAGATCGCTTAGTGTACCGTCTGTAACTCTGACTGTAAATGTAAATGTTTTTGATACCGTAAGGGTTGAAGCGTCCCAGTCTAAAAAACTCCAGGCTGATGAATCCCAATCCGGATCATTGCCGGCGCCGGGTGCAGGTATAGGTTCAAAATATCCACTTAATAATCCAGTCGAAGTAAATTTTGTACCAGGAGGTATTGTTCCGCTTTGTATATCCCAATATAATGTTGCACCTGGAGTTGACTCTGTTGCCGCAAATTGTTGTGAGTATTCACTACCATCAATGAATACTCCTAGACTTGAGTTCCTAGGTGGAGTACTAATAATTGGAGGGTAAACATTTGTTATTGTAAGATTAAATGTTCGATCAACAATGTTTTTTGTTGTGCTGTTTGTTACTCTAATAGTAAATTTATAGTTAACATTTAGATCACCACCTAGTTCACTAACTGGTATTCCTTGTAATCTTCCTGTTTCAACTACTTGTATTCCCTTAGGTAACGTACCTGACACTAACGTAAAGACCAGAGTTCCGCCACTACTGTCAACAGCATCTAGATCATACTGATAGTATTCAGTTTCGGGGACTGTGCCTAGATCGCCAGCCGGTGTTATCCACTTAGGAAATGCCATTTAATATCCTTAAAACTTAAACCATTTCTGGTCGACTGTACTAAACGTGTAGCCAACTGAACTATGAGCTGGTAATGCTATGTTTGTACCAACATCAACAGTTGCCGCAGTATTACTACTAATTACTCGGAAAAGTTGTATTGCTGTATTACTTGATATATGTACAGTTGCTCCGTCAAGATCAACGTTTGGCAATAAAACATCAATCCAGAAACTAACAGGAACAGTACCAGTTGTAGCAATCACTGCCCTTTGACTATAGCCATTGATTGCAATAGATGCATTAGCTGTCGGTCTGAATACTTGTATCGGTGAATTTACTGTACCAGTTGCTACAATATTTCCAGTTGATATGCCACCTGGGTTCCCAGATAGATATGAAGATACATTAACATTACTGTATCCACCGTTAATCGAAGCAATGCCTTGAGCTGTAAGATAATTTGTTAAATTAGTAACAATGTTTACACCATTGGCATACAAATGATTATCTGCATATACTCCACCGGTTGCTGTAACTGCGTTAGCTACATCTATACTTTTTGTAAGATTGATATTAGCCGCCGTAAATCCAACGTTGGTAATAGCTGAATAAAAATTGGTATTTACTATACCAAATGCTGTACGTAGTGAACTACCAGTCCCATCATTGGGTGATGTTCCTAGGTCTACGTTTCCGATTGATACAACTGTCACTGCCATAATTGTTTCCCATATTTAAATACGTTTGCAGTATTTATCAAGTTTTAAACAATTATTTTTTTTGGATTTAGATTACTCTACTTTGAACCACTTCTGACTTGAAGAACTTACCATATATGTTGCTTGTGTACCTGCCGCAAGAGCAATGTTTGCTGTTGCACCAGAATCTAATGTAACTGCACTCCATGGTGCTAATACCCTGAGGAATTGTACTGCTACATTACTTGATATCTTAAATGTTGATCCATTTACTGCTACATTTGGTAGGGTAACATCTAGGAAGAATGAAATTTTAGCACTAACACTTGATGGTGCTACTAATAGACGTTTAATGTTTGCGTTTCCGGTAATTGCCACGTTAGCAATTGGTTGATAGTATTGGTGTGCATCTACAGTGTTTATTGTTACTTTATTATCAACATAGCCTACCATTCCAATATTGGCTGTGGCAACTGAATTATCTACTTTTCCATTCATACCAACATTGGCCGCTGTAATTGCTTGTTGAGTTGCTGACGTTTGGATAGTATTACTGTAATTAATAAGACCAACTGCACCAGTATTAGCCAGTGTTATAGATTGATTAACAAAGCCAACCATACCCACGTTAGCCGCGGTAGTTGAATTATCTACGTAGCCTTTCATACCCACGTTAGCCGCGGTAGTTGAATTATCTACGTAGCCTTTCATGGCTAAGTTAGCATTTGTTACTGTTGCTATTGTACCTGCATAAGTTGGTAAGAACGAAGTTACATTGGCATTACCATATGATGTTAGTGTTGCTACTTGGTCAACATAGTTTTTCAAGGTTGCATTTGCAAGTCCTATTTGGCCAATCATTCCAACATTGGCTGTTACTATTGCCGCATTGGTTGCTAATATTTGCCCATCAACATAACCTTTCATTGTGGTATTAGCTAATAATGTAAAGCCAACTGCACCTGTATTAGCTAGTTCGATACTATTATTTCTTGCACCTGTCTGACCAACGTTGGCCGCTGTAATTGCTGATATAGTTGCTGACGTTTGTACACTATTACTAAAATTAACAAACCCAATCATTCCAACATTTGCAGTTGCTACAGCACCACCAACGAATCCAATCATACCAATATTGGCAGTTACTGTGCCGGCGGCAACTATGGTATTACTTAATGTCGTTGCAGTATTAACACCACTAACTTGCCCATCAACATAGCCTTTCATTGTAGTGTTAGCAAGTCCAAGTGCACCAAGAACACCTACATTAGCTGTGGTAATTGCATTTGTTATAGCACCGGCCTGTACAGTATTAGCAAAGTCAACATAACCTTTCATTCCAATATTGGCTGTGGTTGTTGAATTGTTTATATAGCCTATAATACCTAAATTAGCTGATACAATCTCAGACGATTGTATTGCATTACCAAGGTTAATATACCCTATTATACCTACGTTAGACGTGTTTACTGCGTTTGTTGTGTACCCTACTAAGGCAACATTACTCTGAGTTATTGCACCTGCTTGTACGGTGTTAGCAAAATCAGTATACCCTTTTAGTGCAAGATTTGATCTAGTTATACCAGTTGCTGTTATAGTATTTGCTAGTCCAACAAACCCAATCATACCAACGTTGGCCGCAGTAACGGCACCATTGGCCGCTGTTATTTGCCCATCAACATAGCCTTTCATTGTAGTGTTAGCAAGTCCAAGTGCACCAAGAACACCTACATTAGCAGTTGTATCTGCCAGTATAAAGCGTCCAACTACACCTGCATTAGCTTTTGTTATTGCACCTGCTTGAACCGTGTTAGCGAAGTCTATATAGCCCTTAATGCCTATATTAGCTGTGGTTATTGCGTTAGTTGTATAACCTATTTGTCCTAGATTAGCCGTTGTTACAGCTCCACCAACAAATCCAATCATACCTATATTAGCAGTTGTAACTAAATTATTTGTAAAGCCATTCTGTGCTGTATTAGCATCATTTACTGTACCAATTGTACCATAATATGTAGGAAGATATCTTGCCACCACAGTGTTACTATATGTTTCTTGATCGACGTAACTTTTCATTGACGTATTAGCTAGGTCAACATAGCCTTTCATTCCAATATTGGCTGTGGTTGTGAATACATTAGATGCTGTTATTTGACCATCAACATAACCTTTCATATGTAGGTTTGCTGTAGTAATATTTGCGTAAGTAGCGTAACTGCCTGCAAGCCCATTAATGTCTGCTATAGTTAATACAACATTACCTGTTCTGTTGGCTACTTTTGTAACTGAACTACTAAGTGCATTTACATTAGATTGCACATTAGCAAAGTTTTGATTGGTTTTGTAAAATGCAGTATAGACTGAATCTCCATCGTTGAGTCCTGGTCCACTACCTAAAGCTACGTTTGAAATTGTTACAGCCATCTGAATTATTCCCGGTTATACTTTTTTATTTACAAGTATTTATCTAACAGAGGCTGTTAGTGTATTTGCTAATAATACCGTTGTTCCGGATATATCAACATTGTTGGGACCAACTGATGTTCCTAATGAACGGATTGCTTCTTGGAGTTCTTGTGCATTACAAGCATCCTGCGATACTAATATTGTTATTTCACCATTGGCATTATTGTTGGGCATATTAATAGCTAATGGATTGATTAGCATTCCTATCGATTCGACTACTTCACCCAAGGCATCATCTTCAGCTTTTAAATCAACTTGATTACCACTTGCGTCTTTTACTTGAATAAGATAAGGACTAATATTAGCAAATGATTGATAGTAGCCAATGCTTTCAGCCCACTCCCACCCAGATTTTCTATTTTGATATGCGATTGTCCTTTCCTGTGTAGGTGTCTACCTAAATATTTATATAATTAAACATTTTTGTTTTCAAATGCACCAGGTCGATTGTCAGGCCCAAATCCTGGATTTAACGGATCTATATCAGAGTCTACATCCTGTTGTGTATAAATTCTCATCTTAGTGTTAGCTAAAGGCTCAAAAGTATAACCTAATTTTCCGTGGATCCATTCAGCTGAATGCCATTGCCAATCTTGATATCCTGGTTGATGTGGGTCATCTATGTTTGATACTGTATTGGTGTATGTTGCATAGTATGAGGATATATTGTCCATTAGTAATGTTGGTCCTATCCAGAATATATCTTCAATCCTGCCTAATCCGTGTATTGGCCATATACTATAATGATCCCCAAACAAAAACATATTGTCGTTCTTAATTTGTTCAATATCATCCTTAAGACTTTTACTTTCGTCGAATACAATATCGCTTCGAATACGTACAGTATAGTCATAGAATATTTGATTCTTTCTTGCATAATCCATTTTTAGTTTATTTGCTTCGTAAAGACTTCGCCACATACTAACGTGCCATTTATCTTCTACTGGATCATATCTACGTCCACCCCAAGTACTTTTAGTTTCTTGGAGATCATATTGTTCAACCATCATAGTTCTAGGTCGATAAGCACGATAGAATTCTACATTTTTATCTGCATCAGTTAATTCAGCTGTATGATATTCGGCATCGGTACTAACAGCACCTAATCGATTAGCATATCCAGTGCCTTTAGTTTCGCTATCCCAAAAGTGTGTGAATACATCACATTCAGGTAATAGGTCACCTATATATCTTAAAATATTCGTACTGGTTAAATGGCCTGTTCGATTCTGGCCGCTGAAACAAATTGCAATTTTCATTGAACTACCTTATAATTGATTTTACGTATCTCTTATACGCTAAAACTACTTCCACATCCACACGACGTCTGTGCGTTTGGATTTTTAATACTGAATTGACTACCTTGTAAATTTTCTACATAATCAACTTGTGCACCTTGAACATATTGACTGCTCATGGCATCAACTAATATATGAATACCATCAACTTCTATATCAAAGTCATCTTCGTTCTTTGTTTCTTCTAGGGTAAATCCATATTGCATACCACTACATCCACCACCACTAACAAACATTCTTAACATTAAGTCAGGATTGTCTTCTTCTGCTAGTATTTCTTTTATTTTAGTAATTGCACCTTGTTCAACATTTAAAAGTTGTGGTTGCTCTTGTAATTCTTCCATTATTAAATCCTCTGGTTAATGACGTCCCAATTAATAATCTTCCAAGTATTTCTTAGATATGCTTTTTTATCAGCTTGGTAATCTAAAGCCCAAGCGTGTTCCCACCAATCAACTAATAGTGCTATATCTTTTCTAATTGCGTGATTCTTAATTGTTTTAATCTCACCACGACGACTCAAATATGCCCACCCACTACCTTGAATTTTCATTGCTATAGATTGGAATTCTTCTTTAAATTTAGAAAAAGTTCCAAAATGTTCTTCTATTAATGCAAGACTCTTTCCAGTTGGTTGATTACTATCTTTTGGCTCTTGAAACTGTGTAAAATAGATATCGTGCAAGAAAGCACCAGCTTCGTTAAATTCTGCATCTCCTTCACCTTTATTAAATTTATCTACATATGCCCTATATAACGTAGCATAATGATAGTCAATTGTTTTTTCACTGATACTTGGTTCTAGAGCATCACGCTTATAAGGTAAAGGTGTAAAAGTAAGATCTCTACCTGGATGTTTTTGAGCGTTTTCTATTAGTGTAATATACTTTATAAAATTGTGCATTTATCTCTCGAGGATGACAAAGTCACCAAAATATTTGTCAAAGGTTTGAACTAAATTTTCATAATCGCCACTGGTCATTTCTTTTTCAACATCTTTCCATTTATCCATCATACCTAAATCCTTTGCATAACGTTTTGCATATGCTAACAAGGCATAAGCATTACCGTCTGGACCAGTTAAATCAAGTACTGGCTTTCCACCATGGTCTTCTTTTTTTCTAATCATTGTCTATCTCCTGTAGGTAATCCTACCTTTTGTTAAATCATATGGTGTCATTTCGATATCAACTTGGTCACCTAATATAATTTTAATTGTGTGCATTCTTAATTTGCCACCGATATACGCTGTAATTACGTGACCATTCTCTAGACGAACACGGAACATACTGTTACCTAATACTAGTTCGACTGTGCCGGTTGTTTTGAGACTTTCTTCTTTTGCCAATTAATGTGTTCCTATTTTATATGATAGTATTTATCAGGAACGGTTGGAGTAACACTATCTTTTAAATTCATTTGACTCAGGTGATATGTCTGATCCTTTAACAATCCATTCCAGCCCAGCCATATTGCCAACATACTGATCAAATCGTTCTTCGTAATTCATTTTAACTTTAACGGTATTAATAGCAACATCTATAAACACACCAGGATTATGATTTAAAATAAATCCATCAACATCCATTCCTTTATCTGTACAATGCACTTTTACATCACTCATATCTCTATCTCCTCTAGTCTGCTCTTGACATTGAGTATGCCTTAAAACCATAATTGGTTAACACTTGTGCATAAGCACGAGCACCTTCTTCTTTGACATCCATTGATTGTCCATGATAGTTGCCTGGTGACCATAGTTGCATAGTTTTAGGTTCCCATGATTTTTTGAAGCCCATTTTCTCAAGTGCCTTAGCTTCTCTCGAATTAGTTCTCTCAACACTTACGTCTACCCAGGCAAAACCACAGTATGCTTGTTCACCGTGTTCTGCTAAAAAAGTTGATTGAGCTGAGTTAGCCGCTAGATCTGCTTCACTTGCAATTTTTTCAATAGTGTCATCATTGAATATTACAACTTCTTTAACTAAGTCCATTATACCGCTCCTTGAAAAGTTGCCATTTTATATTCCCATAACCCAGGAATAAGAACTGCTTTTTCTTCACTTGGTAACCATCTATCAGTTGGAGCAATTTTCATTTTTTCTAAACGCATTTTTGCTTCTTCTATACCGTGTGCCATAACTAGGTAAACAGTATTACCTTTAATTAATGCGTGTTCATGACCATCTGATGGGCCTGTTACCATTACTTTTTTCATTTTTGAGATATCCATTACGCTACCTCCATAACTTTAAGAACATTGTTACAGAACTGTGATACACTAATATCAGTTTCTGTTTCTTTAACACCTTTGTTCCAAAAATCATCTAAATGACAATCTTGATTATCATAACTTACTGAAACTGCTGTTCCATAATCAGGATGATCACACCAACCGTTATATGTAGCAACAGTTTCTACAGCTACATTGTTTTCATGATCCCACGCTTTAATTAAAACTTTAGTACCGGCGTCTAATGCATCAAATTGTTTGTTATTCATATTGTCTGCTCCTAAGTAATAAAAAAGTCTTTTCCCTTATTTCTTAAAACTATTATAGCACCAATTTACCAAAATGTCAACCAAAATA
>Ga0209535_1000661_pt1 | contig 24100 bp, 16 predicted proteins | sample LinPmetageLP28_FD_184041 | JGI IMG/M metagenome (GOLD analysis project Ga0209535, IMG submission 184041) | Marine viral communities from the Pacific Ocean - LP-28 (SPAdes) (version 2) | ecosystem: Environmental > Aquatic > Marine > Oceanic | place: Pacific Ocean | collected 2009-08-22
GCGTCAAGCTCTACTGTGGCGAGTGCTTCCAAAATTGGTGCGTCATCTAGTGTTGGCATAATTGTATATAAGTTACGCTAAGTAGGGGCAGCGAACCACCCCTACTCAACTAGATTAATTAGGTAGCAGGAGTGCTGGAAGTGCGCTTGAAGATAATTGCATAACCAAACTCAGTCTTAATGGGCTTGGTAGCACTGGCGAGAACACCACGGAAGAATCCGACAGTTCCGTCAGGGTTAGTAACCTCGTTAGCGATGTTCTTCCAATCAAACTTACCACGGTAGTTAACAGGGTCGAAGCTGAGTCCGTTCCCACCAGAAAGTGGATTCGGGATCTGTGCTTCGCAAACTTCAGGGTGGAGGATGAAGGCTACTTCATATTCTGCCGACTCATAGGCGGCGTTAGGAGTAGCTTTACCCCCAGAAACGCTGTATGGAGGAATTGGGACCAATTTATCTGCTGAATCAACTTCAGAGGCAGCAGTTCCGAATCGAGGAGCAAGATCGTCAACGAGGTGGTAGAAGCCACGGAAGGACTTCTCGATACCAAGTGGAGCGATCAGGTCACTGACCTTAGCGTTGTTGTAGCGAACATCATCACGGAATCCGGCTTCAGTCTGGAGCTGATAAGAAGCTTCAGAAGAACATACAAGAGCAAAGACTGGACGACCGTTCTCACGACCGTAAGCATTTGAACCTGCACCTGCGCGGATGAGCTGGAAGTAAGCTTTATCAAGAACTGCGTTAGAGATGTTAGCGTCAGCAACATTCACGTCATCAGCTCCGTCGGGAGAAGCAGTATCTACGTCTCCAAGAGCAACTGGGATAGAATCACCTTCTTTACCAGCGGTGAATGTTGAACCAGCGGCTTTACACTGAACAACATTGTCGGAAGCTTTCTCAAACTCATTACGATAGCGGTCCTCCCAAGTGTTACGGGTAACTTGCGTCATGATGTCCATGATGGCGCGAAGCTGCTCCTGACGGTGTGCAGCGAAGCGGAGGTCTTCAATCGAAATGCGAGGAGACTCAATTACAGCACGCTCAAGGTTGTACTTTTTAAGTTGCTTATTGAACTGAACAAAAGAACGATTGTCAGTAGTTGTACTGTCAACTCCTCCAGCAGCACCTTGGATACTGTCAGCAGCATCTTTAAGAGGTTGATTGCTGTCAGATGCACCGAAGTTATTAGCTCCTGCGTTGAGAGTTCCAACGTTAGTCCAAGCACCTGATCCGGCAGCGGTTGCACCACCTGCATCAGTTGTAGCGATAGCACGATCATATACGAGCGTGGTTTGCTGGTAACCCATTCCATCAGCGAAAGCTGATTGTTTGGTGAGGTCCAACCAAGGAGAGGTGTGGAGCGTGCGTGAGTAGATGTCACTGCCGATGCGGTTAGCTTCTTCAGCGAGAATAGTGTTGATGGCAGTAGTGCCATTAGCTAGGTTAAAATCAGACATTGTTTTAAATAAATAAGAGTTTGCGCTTCCGGCCAACGTGGTCGGAAACTAAAGAGTTTTAGGGCGAACCTCTTAGAACTATGCAATGGCTAGAGCAACCTGAGTTTCTATGTGCTTTATCAGTCGTTTAGAACTATTTAAGGCTAGAGCAACCCAACTGATAAGCGCATATTAACATCTTCTGGCGATCTGTCAACGGGGTCACACAGCACCCAAAGCAGCGTTCACTCGCTCTTCAAAGCTTGCGCTATCTGATACTCCGGCTCGGGCTGCTGGTGCTTTAGTCTGACCAGACATCGCTGGCTCTGCATCCTCATACTCAGCAAGGCGGTCAGTCAAAGCCTCAACTTCTTTCCTCATCTCAAGATATTGTCGAACAACCGTCGGGAACACTTGGGCTGAGACCGCATTGTAGGCGTGGTCAACAGGATGGAGGACAGTAGGATCAGTTTCTGATGCCTTCTGCTGGATTGCTGACATGTCAAGACCTTCGATTCCTTTGAGGAATGGTAACTTCTGTTGGACTCTTTCGACGACATTTTTAGTGATGTTCTGCCTCAATTGGGCGTTTTCGGCGGCTGTAGCAGCACTCTGCTGCTCTTCAAGCTGTTTTGCTTCTGCTAATGCTGCGTCAGCATTCTCATACAACTGCTCTCGACGTTGTATAATAGGATCAATGTCTTCCATGATCCGGTAGATCTTCGCCTTATCCCGATCACTAGCATTTGGCAAAAGCTCTGCCAACTGCTCCTCTTGCTCTTGTGGGTCGTCTAACGACAACACATCAATCAAAGCGTCCGAGTCAACCTCATACTTATCAGCGATCTGGTCTGCCTGCTCAACGAGTGCTTCCAACGGCTGAGATACCGCCTGCTGATACGCTTGGGTCTGCTCCAGATTTGAGAGGGCTTGTTGTTGCTCGTATTGAGCAAGCCTCTCTTGTAGCTGCTCAACATCTTTATTCTCGGCGAGTCCTGTCAGTTCCTGAATCTTTGACTCGTATTCCTTAGACTGCTGGCGCAACTGGTCCAACTCAGAACGGTTTGTCTTCAACTCAGTCTTGAGTTCCTTGAAACGGTTAGCCGCTTTAGGAGTCCACTCGTCGCCGATGTCATCAGTCAGGCTCTCGATAGGGTCTGTATCCTGTATCTCTGTATCCTGTATCTCTGTATCCTGAACCTCTTCCGACGACTCCTCAACAACTGGTTCCGGCTCTGCAACTGGTTCCGGCTCTGCGGCTGGTTCTGGTTCTGGTTCTTGACCAAGGTTAGCAAACGCTGCTTCCAATGAGGATTCAAAGGAGGGGGGTTCAGTGGCATCAGGTAAAGCATCGATGTTAGTTGGTGCTTCTACGGCTTCGGTGGCCTCTACGGCTGCTTCTACAGGTGCGTCCATTCGTCTGGTTGGTTAGTTTTTGTGGCGGAGGGCCGATGAGTCAGCTTCTCCAGATCATTAAAGGCATCTCTGTAACCCGCATACCAAGCCAGTTTATGGCTGTTCGCTTGCGGGTCTGCGTCCAACGACGTAACCGTTGGGCCAGATGCCTCTTTCAAAATTGCTATAGCCTGCTGCAAGGCAAGGTCATCCAGTAGCTCCCGTAGCCTTGTAACCGACTTTAAATCTTTGAACCAGTGTTCCAGCTTAACTGGAACTGTGGCTTTCTTTTTAGCTGGCATTATTCTTGTTCACGAAACCTCAAGGCGGCTTCGGCATCGCGGATCGCTTGCTCTTGGTCGAACTTTCTTTGCTTAATAGCCATGTCTAGTTCAGCCTTCTGCTGCGTGATCTGCATATCGACTTGCGCCTTCTGTAGCTTCATATCTACCTCAGACGTTTCAGGTTGTCCACCTTCTTCTTCAGAAATTTGCTGTTGTTCTCTCTGGATCTTTTCCAACGCCTTCATGGTGTTGTTGATCGCTTCTTCAGCGTATTGAAGGACTTGCTTCGCGTTTCCTACTACTGCCTCCAATGCCGGATCCCCAGCAGCGTATTGGGCGGTCTCAGCAATATGCTGGTAAAGTGCCTGCAATGCCGGAAGAACCTGTTGCGGATCTGCTTGTCCTTCGTTGATAGCCTGAATAAACTGTTGCAACAACGGAACGTGTAGCTGCAAGTGCTGGCCGTGCAACTCACTCGACACAACCGGAACTGGCTGACCTTGTTGTAATTGCTGGTTCTCAAGGTAAGCAATCTTGGTATCTACCGTCTGCCTGTCGTCTTCTTGCGCCGGAACATAGCGATCCGCGAGGTCGTGACCGACACGAGTGCTAACGATGTCACGAGTAAGGTTGCGGCGACCAACGTCGTCGAATTGCCCACTAATTCCTTGAAGCTCGCGAAGCGAGACGAGTCTGTTTGCGTGCGATCCATTGCCAATGGAACGAACTGCTTTGGTCTGTGCGACATCTAATTTCTTAATGAATTCTTTTTCTACGCCCCGTTTCTCACAACGGTCGAAGAAATCTTTAATCGCCGCGTCAGGTCTTTTGACCTCAACAATACGACGGACCATCTCGCGCATCAGGCGAGTCCAACTTGAATAAAAGAGGTTTAGCGTTGAACCACTAATCCGTGTAGCCACATCCATGTCCGCCACAACCTGCATCTGGTTCTTGTATGGCGAAGTCTGGTTCGGACCATACGGCGACATTGTGTCGGTGTTTAACGAAAGCTGCTGAGACAGATCCTGCAAGGCTGGCTGAACTGCTGTACCTAAGTTAGGAATAGCTTTCTCGACGATCTTAACATTAGGTGACATCACGGCGTAAGCACCATAGAACGTAAAGCTGAGTTCATCCAACGAGCGTTGATTCTCTGGCTGGATCATTACCGAAGACGCTAACATCGCGCCATCAATCTGCTGGCAACGAAGTCTGTTACTTGTCTGGACGTGGGAGAAGATCCGCTGGCCGAGTCCTCTAATCGAATGATAAGTGCCATTACTACCAACTCCATATGTGAAGAAGATATACGCCTGCTCAGGTGTATCGTAGCGACTGACCTTCTTGTAGAGGAAATCTTTAGGACTAGACTCAGCGGATATGTAATGACTCACGCTACCGTCAATCTCCCGCACCCAGTAGTGCAAAACGTCAACAGTAGGGTTTTGGATGCCTGTGTAGAGATCGTTGTTCTTGATCTCTGCCTGCAACGCTTCGTAATCAGAATATGTGTTGCCGGACGTGTAGGCGCGGCCCGAAGTCTTGACGTTCTCCATCATGACTCGTTTGACCTCCGCTACGTTCCAGCCGACTGCCTTAGCCGCTTTCTCATTCTTAATGAAATGGTAAAGCTCGTGTAGCTGATACTGGCGGCGACCAACAGCGATGTCTATACCGTTCTCCGAAGCGGCTGACTGTCGCGGAATAAGTATGTCAGCGAAACCGCCGACACGGAACTTCCAGTCTTCCGGTGAGTCAAAGTAGGCAATACCTACGCCGTGCTTGATGAACTGTGTGCAAAGACGAAGGTAGCTACTGTGAAACTCTGGCCAGCGGCGGAACAAGTTTGTAAGCTCTTCCGCTACGATGTCCTCCTTTGGCCCTACTTCGCTTCTCTCGCCCGTTGTGGCTTTCACCTCTACTAGCTTCTCTAAAGACGTGTAGAGGTCAACGTAGGCCGAAAGAGAAATGTCCAGCAAACGCTGCGCTTCCCCGAAGTTCAAGTTGGTCTTGAGTCCCTGACCACTAGCCGCTAGCTGTGATTGGCTGTAAGGCGCAACGCCGTCAAACATACTGTCGATCCGAGAACGGTTAACAGCAGACTTCTCATCAGCGCGGAGCAAGGTTGCAAAGATACCTATAGCAGCTTTTACATCCTTGAGACGTGTTTCAACAGGCTTACCCTTCTCATCAAGGCTCCCTAAGTCGAGGCCGTCTAAGTCAATTAAGTTTGACATACTTGGCGAGTATATTGAATTGGCAGGCAATGTCAATCATTTGGGTAAGCTTCCTCCATAATCTTCTCCATGCGGACCCAATGGGCGCGGCCATCCTCTGTTTTGAGGCGGACATACTCTTTCTCACTCTTACCCCTATTTATAGAGCTTACTATAAAGGGGTTGTTCCTATATCTTTTACCCATGTTCTGGTATTTCCAAACCGCCCCATATGGTGTCACTTTATAATCTGGGTAATCCTTTAGGACTACATACTCCTCATCCGGTAAAGCATACCTCTCGACAGTCAATTTGGTGTGGTCAACCATCTTCACGTCTCCGTAATCGTCATAGACCCGCGAGCGGTTTTTTAGATTGCGCCAATAACGCTTAACTCGTTTCCCCGTTTTAAGATTATGTACGTAATCATCTGGTGAAACCGCGTATTGCGATGCTCCGGATATTGGTTTCCAACCTTCTGGTATTTTCATTTTATGTTTACTGTTAAAAAACTTTTTTAAAACCTCTTGGGTATTTATAACATATACAATTAATACTCAAGTATATAGAGAAAAGTTTTTATTTGAGGTGCGCCATTTTTGCAGCATTTCGTCTCGCCATAATTTTAGCCTTATTTTTGCGGTAATACTCTTTGTTATAGTCACTTACACGCTTTTTGAACATCTCATACTCCTCTGGTTCAAGGACTTTGCTTATCTCTATTTTGCGCGAGTAGCTGTATTTCGTCTTCTGATAATACTCGTTTTGGTAGTCGAGACGCTTTTCCCGATTCTTGAGGTAGTATTCCTTTTTCTTTTTTGGGTCGTATTTGGCCATAACCAACTCTAATCAAAAGCGGGACCTCCGTCAATTTTTTTCTACACACTGTATTATATATGTAAGCACACGCAGAAAAATCCAGACCCCCACCGGTGGCGTATCCCGAATCCCGAGCCACGAATCACTATCATCGAATCAAGATCCGCCGATGCGTCTCCTTAATAGAGGGATCAGGAAAAAGGATAAGGGAATCAGGAATCGGGGATCAGGCTTGCACCTTCCGGAAGGATGAGCGGGCGAGGCGATGTCGATCGGCATCAACTTGAAACCTGTTTCCCGATTCCCGATTCAGTGTTTCCTTGAACAATGTTTCCCGAATCGCCGACCTTGTACTATATAGGGAGAAAATCGAGAGAGGTAGAGAATCGCCGTAAATGGTTGAGTGATAAGGGATTAAAGAAAAAGAAAAGAATTTGACTGATTTTAATCGACTTCACCAAGAATCCCGCTAGCTTGGACTCGCTATGAATGCAACTACTACAAACCAAACACCGACCGCAAAGACGGTCGCCGCCCTTGAAACTATCGCCAAAGCGGCAAAGGCTTCCGATAACTACCTTCGGATCCTTGGCCGATCCGGAGCCGGAAAGACTACCATTGCCGCCGATCTTGCGCCGTGTCTTGGCATCGATGCCGATCGCGTTTCGATCGTGAACTTCGCCGGATCGCTTCCTTCCCAAGTGATTGGCCAACTCATGCCGGATGCGGCCAGCCGTGAAAGCTGGCGCACAAAGCCCATCGATCTCCCGCTCCGCGAGAGAGTCGGCGACGATCCATTTCTTTTGGTCCTTGATGAATTCGCTTCATGGGATCAATCGATCCAATGCTTATTTCATGGCCTCAAATCTCCGGACGGCATGCCGCGAGTCGGTAGCCATGAGCTTCCGCCGAAGCTCTTTGTCATCCTGACGGGAAACCGAAAGGAAGACGCCGCCGCCAGCAACACGGAAAAGGCTCCGATCGTTGGCCGTTCCCTGTCGGTTGAATGGTTGCCGACTGTCAAAAGCTGGCGCGACCATGAAGGATCCGCCGCCGCCGCCTCTCCGATCGCCGCTTTCTTGTCGTATTGCGGAAAGGCCGGAAGCGATGTCGCAGACTTCTTTTGTCCGGCTCCGCCGAAGCCATGGCGCGGCGAGCCTTATCCGCAGCCGCGAGAATGGTCCGGCCTGATCAAGGCGGAGGCTTCCGCCGACTGGCCCTCCGATCCCGCCTTGCAAAATCTAGTGATCGCCTCCGCCGTTGGCCAGTCTGCCGCCGATGCTTGCACGGCATTTCTGGCACTGGCCAAGAAAATCCTACCGCTCATGGAATCAATCTTGATCGGCGAGGCTCCGCTTCCTAATGGCCCGCAAGATCGCTATGCAATCGCGCATTGTGCGATCCGGCGAGCCATTGACATGGCCGGAAATGATCCCGCCGCCGCCGTTGCTGGCGGCAAGCTGGATCTGATCATCAACCGGATCTTGCTCCCGCTTGATCCGGAGATGCGGAGCTGGTCCTTCAATGCCGCTCTTGCCGCTGGGATCCCGCTTGATCAGCATCCCACACAGTCAAAACTTCAGAATCTCTAATCGCTAAAACCAAAAACCAATAAACAAAATAAACATTATGAAAGAATTAAACAGCATCCTGATCGCCAAAGTTTCGACCGCGAAGCCTTCACTTACTCGCAGCTTGCCAAAGCAACTCTCAGAAATTTGCCGCCGCGCCGGAGTAGATGAAAAGGAAGTAAACGCGCCATCGGTCAAGGTCGTCAAAAGCGAGCTTGTTAAGGAGGCGTTCAAGCTAATCAACGGAATGACGCCATTTCTCAGAAAGGGAAAGGAAGGCGTGACAGGCGAGCGACTCGCAAAAGGCTTGGCCGTCGATGAAATCGCCGGAGCGACTTACATCAAGGCGAGAGAAGTCGAGACGATCCAGAAAGAATTTGACGCCCGCCGCTCAAATCTCGATCGCCTTTTGAATCAGATCGGCGACCAATACGATAGCTTGATCCAATCACGCCTCGCGGAGATTGGCAATCTCGCCGCCGAAGTAGACGTCCCAACTCGCGAGGATTTCCTCGCTGACTTCTCTTTCGATATGGAATTTAGATCGGTAGATTCCGGCGTCAGCAATGACGTTCTCGATCAAGTGAGCGATGAAGTCGCCGCCCGCCTCCGCGCTAATAATGCGAAGGTGCAGAACGAATTCAAAAACGCTCATGCTCAACCGATCAGAACATGCATCAGCGAGTTGACCGAAACAATCGACCAGCTTGTAGATGGCAAGCGACTCCGGCAAGAGCGACTCGATAAGGTGGCATCGGTCGCCGCCGACATGCGCGAGCAAAACTGGCTCGGCTTGCCGGATCTTTCTAGCTTGGCGACTAAGCTTGAAAGCCTCGCGACTAAGAAGGAAGATCTGCCCTCCGCCGCCGATCGCGAGAAGCACGCCGACAAGGCAAAGGCCGTGCGATCCGAAGCTAAAGGATTGCTTGCCGGATTCGGAATCTAACTCTTAACAGTAGAACTAATAAAGTGAATACAGACTTAATCGAAAAAGCCTCTCGCCGCCTCCGCCAATACGGCGGGCTTGGATATCAAAGCTTCCTCTCTATGCCGATGGAGGAAACAAGCGAAACGAATTTCGGCGCGACCGATGGCCGTTCCCTATTCCTGAATCCCGAAGGGATCGACAAGCTAGCCGGATCATCCGATCCGGTAGGCTTTACGGCCTTCCTTCTCTTGCATGAAGCTCTTCATGCAATGCTCCGCCATCCTCTCCGATGCCGCAACTTTAGCGACCGGAAGACGGCGAATATCGCCGTTGACTACTTGGTCAATGCCCTGATCGATCAGATCAATCGTGAGACGGTCGGCCTTGTTCCTTTCCCGATCATTGAAGGAGCTTATCTTGATCGAGATTTAAGTGACGGCCATGACGCCGTTTCACTTTACAACTACCTCCTTCAAACTACGGAGCCGGATCCGGAAGACAGCGACGACAGCGACAGCGACAGCGACAGCGACGACAGCGACAGCGACAGCGACAGCGACAGCGACAGCGACAGCGACAGCGACAGCGACAGCGACAGCGACAGCAAAGGCGGCAAGGCCGATGATCTTTCCGATGTTCATTCCGGAGACTTCTTTGATCCTTCCTTGAAGGACGGCGAGACGGCCGGCGAATTCGATCAGGAAGTTAACGAAACGATCGAGCAAAACGCCGCGCAAGATGCAATGGATAACATTGCCGGAATCGGCGGAGGCGATGCCCTCGCGAAAGCTGTTGCAAACACTCGCAACGAATTCCAGAAAGTCGATTGGCAAGAGCATCTTTCGCAATGGCTTTCTTCCTCGATCGCCGGAGGCGAGTTTGACGGGATCGATACCGCGCACTATTCCGGAACCGGACTAGTAGAAGACGAAAGATCCTGTCGCAATGTCGGCGAGCTTGTCGTGATCGTCGATACTTCCGGCTCCTTAGTCAGCAATAATAAGATCGTCACCTCCGCCCTCGATCAAATCGAGTCGCTTTCAACCGATGCCGCGCCGAAGACGATCCACGTCTTGCACGTCGATTACATCGTTCGGCATCATGAGGAATTGAACGCTGGCGATCCTATCGATCGCGAGCTTCACGGCGGATGGGGAACGAAGTTTAAACCCGCTTTCGATTGGGTCGAGGAAAACGCGCCCGATGCTAAGGGAATCGTTTATATCACTGACGGATTCGCGAGCGATTGGGAAGAGTTGGAAGAGCCATCGCTTCCAGTTCTCTGGCTAGATTATGGATATTATCCAAGCCTCTACAAATTCGGAGAAGTCGCTCCGATCTATCGGGAAAGCTAGTCGCTTCACCGTTGCTCTCGCCTTCGGGCGAGGGCTTAGGTGGATTGATCAGATCAATCCTTCTTAACAATAAAACTAAAAAACCAATTAAAAATGATTCCACGCAAACATTTAATAATCGTGTCGGTCCTTTACCTTCCGGCTCTCGCGCTCGTCTCATGGATCGGGCTAGATACTATCACTCGTAAGATCCTTGAAATCCTCTTCTTCACATTCTAAACCAAAAAACCATGAAAAAGATAATAATTGAATCAGTCGATTACGCCGACGACTTTGACGTTGTGGATCAAGTCCACCTCTCAAACGGGAAGACATTGCTCCTCGATGCGGGAAGACCGACCTTCAACATCTACGATCAATCTCTTGGTCCCGTCGAAGTCGGCGCGGAGTTAGTGCAGACTATCGTAGAAGGCGGAGACGGAGACTACCGGACTCACATTTTTAAAAATGAATCCGTCTCGATAGACATCCTTCACTGAACCCTGAACCAATGAAATCAAAAAGCAAAAGGCGTAATTATTACGCAAAATCAATGGGAAGCTGCAAGACTAGCGACACTAGTCTCGTTCGCGAACAACGAAACGGCGTGTCGAAGCACGCGAAAGGTAGAGTATCACCCACGAAACGTAAGCGAAAACCCTGAACCACCCATGATTCTAGATATGGACTATTTACAAATCATCGGCCTGATCATCATGGCCCCGTTAGCTCTTATCGTGATTACTGCGAACATGGTTAAGACTGAATCGCGCCGCCTCCGCAAGATGCGGGAACAGGCCGATAGAAAGAAAGGACGGCGGGCATGATCTATTTCACTGACTCCGATCCGGATGAGGCTGCGAGCAATCTATGTGATCGACATCTCCGCGAGACTGTCTCATTCACTAGAAAAGTGTTTAAGGAAGCCTCTGAGATTCGCACACAGAGCAGTGACCCGTATATCCGGTGGGCCTGCGCCAGTCTCGCGAACCTTAGATGGGTCGTAGATCATGGTAATTCAGCAACACACGAGCTTTATTACCGATTCCGGAAGCCTGCCTGCCTTGAAGACAGCCTGCCGCTGATCGAGGCTAGTGAGAAGATGGACTCTCTAAGCCTCCCGCCCGTCGATCCCGACCATATCTTTTTTCCTGATAAAGTGGATAAGGTGAGGGAGTTCTACCGGACAAAAATATTCCGTAATTTAAAATGGACAAGGCGGTATCCGCCTGATTGGATCCAACCGTCATTAATGACAACGTAGTAGTTCTTTCAGGAATGACAAGGAGGTAGGGAGAAATCCCTGCCTCCTTTTTTGTGTCCTGACCCAAAGAAACCGCGCCGATAAGTGGGAAATTTCCGAGCGATTTTCCTCACTTATTTTTGGCGCGGCGGCTCTGGCCACTATCATCATTTACTGCACGCAAGCTCTATTCAGATTCTGTAATAGGCCGGATAGGGATGTATCGATTGATGTTCCGATAATGGTTGAGGATCTGCTGCGCCCGACCCGCGCCATACTCATCGGTCCTTGGATCGAGTAGGCTTTCGATAATGTATTTGGGCGATGGTCTATCCATGTATCCCCGACTTAATAGAGCGACTCGATCGCGACCGAGCTTCATCTCCTTCATCCCTTTCAGAAGATCAGTGTCAGTGAGGCCGAGTGAGGAGAATCCTTTATTGACCCGCATCAACTCGTAGTTGAGGAGGCGACGGTCTTCGATGTTATCGTCGATGATGTCTCCGACCTCGCCGTCACTCATCGGGGCGTTCCGCTTCACTGCATTGAGTCCGCTCTTCACATTGTTGAATCTCTTGTTCAGATCCAACAAGTAACGTGAATACTGTTTCTGGAGATCAACATCGTGAGTCCTTGCAGGCATTGCACCGTCCGCGATCTCGCCGACCATTCCGGACAGGCTTCCAGTAGACCAACCATTGACAAAGTCTTTACCGAGTCGTGGCGCGTAGGCTTCCTTAGCGATGTAGCTGAGGATCTTAGAACCCGCTTCAACCGGACCATCGGCCCCGTTGTTCCAAATAGGTTTACCAGTAGATGGGTTAACGTTCCTTGTCGCATCGCGGACAGCCCCTGCGAGAATCTGATCATCTAAGTATTGATCTCTCACAAAGCCTATAGCCAATGCAGCTCCCGCTTCAGTGAACTCTCCTCTTCGGATGTTCTCATACGATCGTAAGAACGGATCAACTATGAGGGAGTAAGGATTAACATAGGTCAAATCAACCGACTTCAGGTTCTTACCTTCACCGAAGTAGAAGAACGTATGTCCTCTGAGGTAATCCGGAATGGAGGCACGCATAGCCTCATCCTCTTCATCACCTATGCCAGACAGCGCGGCCATGATCATTGGAACAGCGGAAGAAAGAACTCCGAGCGTCCCAATCATTGAACCCATTCTAAACACACCTCTCCGAACCAGAACAGGATTTTTACTGTCGATCTCTTCTTTGGCGAGCTTGAACGTGTTAATCACGATTCGTGGAACCTCCATCTTGAATCGGATGAACGGAGCAAATACTAGGCCGAGTCCAGACTTCGTGAATGCGGCAACGGCTGGTGGTGCTTGGCTGTATGCCTGTGAGGTCATGACAACTTTGCGAGCAGCTAAACGCTTGATCTTCGTTTCGCTCATCCTAGCAAAATCACCTGTGTCTGCGGCTTGCGCTTCCTTGAGGATGTTCAACTCGTGGTTGTAGTAGGCGACCTTGTAAGCAGCGTCGAGAGCAGCGGATAAATCCTGAGCTTTCTTCTCAACAAACGCTAGTCCCTTAGTCAGTTTATTGAGTTTCGTCTTTTCACCTAACTCTGCGATCTGCTTCCTTATGCCTTCAGGAGTAACCTTACCGTTAAGGAGGTCTCTCATGACTCCAGCACGGAGTTCGTCTCCCATGACGTTAAGACCGATAAGCTCACTAACCACCGGATCAATCTTGCCAGAGGCTCCTGTGAACGCGTCGATAGATGACTTTGTCATGGCAGCGATCATCTTATCGTAGCGGAAGAATCCTTGTGAGGTTCCAAACAGTAAGTTACCGACAGCGTTACGACCGTAGAATCCGATCGAACCTAATGTCTTAGCTGCCATCGCCTTACCACTTAGGTTAGAGGCTAAACCAAATATCCCCTTAACAGCTTTCTCCGCCGTGTCGGCGTAGTCCATCATGTAGGAATCTTTGAGTGTAACATCGAGAGCCTCTTTAAATTCAGGCGAGACGTGCATCCCAGAAAGAGGATCACTCTTGCTTGGAACACCAGACCTTGCAGGAACAAAGTTACTATACTTGTCGCGGTTCTCTTTGGTAGCGAATTTATTTTCTGTCGTGACCATGACTCCTGATTTCACGCCGAAGTCTTTCAGTTGGTTCAGGAATGCTTGCTGCGATGTGAGCGTCGCAACAGTCGAGTAAGTCCGGAGGATCAAATCAATACCGGACTTCGGTCCGAGTTCGCCGAGAAGATCTCGGATCTCTTCCGGCAGATCTCTACGACGTTTGAGATTATTCTCAATCATCTTGTAGTCTTTCGGACCAAGGGTCGTTGAATCTCTACCACCTTTCTCATACTGCATCAAGAAAGCGTTGAGTGCTTCTTGACCATAAGAATTGTGGGGACTGCTTTGGTTCTCTCTTTCGAGAATCTTGCCAGCTTCAATCTTAGCGAGAGAAGGGTCCATACCACTGTTAACTAGATCATTGGTAGTCTTCTTTAAAAACTCGTCCTTGAAGAACTCCATAGCAGCGTCCCGCACCTTTTGATAATTGGGATCTGTCTTCACTTTCTCAAGGTATGATGAGTCAGTGAACATCTGGTAACTACGGGTCACGTAGATCCCTCCGGTCTTAGAAATCTTAACTCCGATGTTTTTATCGAGGCCAGAGTTAACAAGTTTCTTCTGTAGAGGAATGATAAGCTTCTCCCTAATATCAATAATATGAGCAGCCAGCTTAGGTGATTCCTTAGCGAGGTCTCTCAGAGCCGCATCACGGTCAGCTTCCCTAACCTTAACAGCAGCGTCGTAAGCCTTGTTAGTGTCGTTGGTTCGTATTTTATCAGCTATGGACTTTAGGGCTTCAGCTTGTTCGTCAGTAATATTACCTGCTTTACGGTCTGCCTCTGCCGCAGCGTGGGCTTTGTCATAAGCTTCCTCAATACGGTTAAGAACTTCTTCAGTAACCACGTTACCGGAATAGTAACCTTGAGCGCGTGCGATCATTTCCATCGGCGCATTATCATAACTACCGTAAGTAGCCTTGATGAGCTTATCCATCTCAGTCTTGTAGGCAATTACGTTACTCTCAGTGAGTCTCTTGTAAGCGTCACGGTTCTGGACCAATCGACGGAAAGCTTCTGGAAGCTGACCAGCAAACATCTCAGTTAAGAACTTCATTATAAAGTTCTTAGGTTGCTCGGTTTCGATCTCGTATACAGGAGCCTCCAGTAAGTCCACCACTGCGGAGAAGTCTATACCCGTTCCTGTTGGTTGGCCTGACGGCGCGGCTGTGGTGGGGGCAGACGCTAAAGCAACGAAGTTCTGATTCACGGTTCCGAACATCCGGAAAACATTCATCGGGGTTTCAGGGTCGAAAGGCATCTTAGTAGGCTGGCGAACAAACCCAACTTCGATAGCCCGCATTTCAATAATTAACTTATTGAGTGCAACATCTGCGGCGGGTCCAATCTGTTCACGTTTAGCGACCCAGCGGTTGATGATGCCTCTAAAGTAACGACCTAGCATTCCCAATAAGGACGGCTTGGATTTCCAGAATTGTATGTCGTCCTCAGTAGTAAATCCTCGTGTGACCTTTTGGAGGTGCATACGAAGTTTCTCTTCTGCCATTCTGTATCGAGCGTCTGCGACTACTGAAGGATCTTCTGAGTTTAGTTGCGCTAATGTAGTTTTGAGTCCAGCGTCGTTGTCGCCGTGGTATTCTTTGGCGATGTCAACGAAGTCTGATTCAGAAAGACTATCGATGTATTCCTGAACCTCTTCCATACTCAAGGCGTTAAAGCTAGCAGTGTGGGTCAGTTCCTCGTTGATTATAGTGCCAATGATTGCGCGGCTAGCGGCATCACTGATATCACCTGCCTGCTTCAACATAGCAATCGGATTAACAAAGACCGTTGAAGAGTCAGAAGTTACAAAAGCAGAACTCCCGCCTGATTCAGTAGTGATCTTCATGTCCATACCCAACGGAAGTAAACCTCTAACGTAGTTGAGTAGGTTACCCATCTTAGGTCGATCTGCCTCTGGAACGCTCGCTAAGAATGCTTCTCTGAATGCCTCGACTTCCCGACTATTAGCCTCAAGTCGTGCGTTCTCTGCTTCGCGTTGTAGATCAAGTAACTCCTCTTTAGATCTGGTAACTGGTGAACTGAACAATGCTTTACCAGCAAGTGAACCACCCAAAACTTTAGGGTCAGTAGGAGCCGTCTTGCGAGTATTACTACCGACATCAAGGACATCTTCTAGAGCTTTTGCAGCTTCCTTAACGTCTTTGGCCCCTGCTTTAGGGAACAGCATGACTATATTAGTCAGGAAACGAGAGAAGAATGATGACCTATTTGGTGGTGGCACGAGGCTCCTCACATGTTTCTGAACGTCTTCTGATAACAAGAACTGAGCAGCAAACTCATTGAGATCAACAAGAGCATTCTCAAGAGCTGGGACTGGCCCACTTTCTTTTTTCTGTTTCGCGTAAGCTGTTCTAGAATTAGTCAGAACAGTAGACAGAGCTTTGAGTCTAGTCTTGGTCCCTCTAGGCATGCCCTCAATCTGAGCATCAGTAGCTGAAGTAATGTCAGAAATAAATGCGTGGACGTATTCCTCAAGTAATGTGTTAACTAGACCACGACCGTTGCCAGATGTCTTGTTAATGAATACAGTGTGGGAACCGTCGAGTCCTTTGACGTATTTGCCTGCGATGTCCGCAGTCGCTGATCCCAATACAAACTTAACCTTCTTGAGGAAGTCAGTGTCGAGCAGTAGCAAGTCGGCTACAACTTTATGCGATGGGTTATCTGAATTCTTAGAAACATCTTTAAGGGCTTCAATAACACTCTCAGGGTTGCCACTCTCAAGCTTCAGTCTTTGAATATCTGATTCGTTCTGAGCTGTGATGGCTGACCGCTCCGCAGAAGATATGTTTGATCTCGATAGGTGAGTCCGGACTGCTTTGGTCAAAGCAATCATTGTGTTCCTCGCCTGATCAGTATCGATCTCTTGTTTAGCACCTGCATTGAACAGATCACGGTAGGCGTTCACAGCGTCAGAGTTTTCATAGCTAGCACCATCAGAACGGTTAGCTAAGTTAACCAGAAGTAATGCGTTCTGGAACTCTGCGCTAGACGGGTAGATCCCAAGCTCCAACTGCTCCACAAACTCAGTAACCGATTCTCTGGTGTTACCGTTACCAGATGACATCCATGAAGCGAACAATCCGAAGATGTCCCTCGCACTCGCAGTCTGAACCATGTCAGCCATTTCAGGAGTGCCGTCGTTCAAGACGTGGTCTAGAGTAATCTTATTGATTGCTCTACGTAAGTCGGGATCAGTGTTTACTGCGTCAATCGCAGTATTGATTGCTCCAGACACTGCGTTGCTAATATCTTCCGGAGACGCTAGATCACCTTCAGGGTTACGCCCGAAGTTCGCAATCCACTCACTTACTTTAGGATTCCTAAACTCAGATGGAGTTCTATCGAATGGAAGAGTAGTCGCCGCTCTCTGTTGTCTAAGTGAGGTAGCAGTTTCTTCTTGAGACTTAAATCTATTAGCTGCTTTAGCAAGTAACGTATCAAAGGTCGGTGGTGCGTTGTTCGCGAAGTCAGGGTTGTTCTGGAGTTTCTGCTCCACAAACAATCCAAGGATTGCGCTACCCGTAAGGTTATTATTAGATTCTACTTTAATGAACGGCAGCAGTCTTTGCGCTGCTTGGTTTACATTTGACGATCCTGTCTGCGCGACTACCTCGTTTATGATTGTAGCAGGATTCGCAAGCAACTTCTCGCGGAGACTAATTAACTGCGCGTTAAACAAGAATTCTTGTTTGGCTGATTCTAGTGCAGCCATACGGAACTCAGGACTAAGTTCTCCGCTGTTTGATTCAAGACGGCTTTGAACTCTACGGTTCGCTTCTTCTCCTGTCTTCTCTAACTCAAGAGAGAATACACCGATGCGGCGTTTGATCGTAGTAGTATCAGCGAAGTCCTCAGACTTCGGACCCCCATTGAGAGGATCGAAGTCTTTGACGCCTGCTGGTAAGTCAGCTTTCTTAAAAGGAATACTAGCTATTATAGCTGCCCGCGTATTGTTTGGTTCGATCGGGCTAACATGCCTCGCATCAACAACCTTAGACTCTAAGAGGTTACCGTCAGCAGTAGGCCCAACCACATCAACAACCACTCCGTCCTTGATCCGGATAGCAGGGTTGATGTTTGCTTTACCAAAACTACGGGGAACCTTAACCAATTTACCAGACTTCAACATATCGATCATCACGATCGGGTCGTTGTCGAATATACCATTACCACTATCATCAACAAAACCTTTAACCTTCTGCCTTACAGTCTTACCGGATACGGGATCGAAGTAAGTCTTGGCGGTCTGCTTACTAGTGTAAGGCTTTGCGTTCTTGGGAGGTGCGATTTTAGGGTAAGCTGTGTAAACAGCAGATGATACAAACTCTGATACAGATTGGCGGGATGCTTCAGATGGCAGTGGCAACCCGTAGTTTACGTTGGGGTCGATGTTAACCGGAAAGCCGTTGGCGATTGCAAAGTCGATAAGCTTGATGGCTTTCTCTTCCGCATTTGCCCCGCTGAAGGGAGGGTCGTCAAACCTAAGTGTGTCGGATGACGGCCTAGTAGAATACCGTTTCGATACAGATGGGTCGAAGCCGCGACTGCTGCTATTATGTGACCCAATATTAGTTCTGGACTCGCCTTGAAGAGATACTCCAGCGGACTCCGCGTTAGCTTGTTCTTTAGTAAAGTCGATATCAGCACGACCAGAATAAGTTCTAATCTTTCTAGGAGTCTTTACGCCGTAATCAAAAGGAGTCTCCGTAGCTGGAGGGGCTTCAGTGTCCTCGATTTTAAGAACCGTAGTGTCTTCACTATTATTAAATGAGATATTCTGCTGGTTGCGAATGTTCTCAAAAGCAGTCTCCACGTCGAGTGGGCTAGCTTCGTTTAGAGATTGGATAAACACCTCTGGAGTTACCTTCTGATCGACGGGAGGATTACCGAAGGTAGTAGGGGCTTCCTCCAAAGCTCTGAGGTTTTGTTGCTCTTCCGATAGAGCCACACCTTCTTGTTCCAACTCCACTCTTCGTTGTGCGCGTTGGGCAACTTCAGCTTCCCTTTCTTCCGCCTTCTTAGGTAAGGTTGATTGATCCTCTAGTTTTGATATCTCTTGAGCGATCTCTTGATTCCTCTTGGCGTTCTGCTCCGACTTTACCTTCTGCTCAGTAATAGTTACGGTATCGGGAACTTCAGGAGCGGGTGCTGAAGGTCTACGGTCCCTGACACGGGACATCATGATCTCACGAACTTGTCTAGCGGCAAGTGGGCTACCAGTTCCTTCAAGTTCAGAAGAAACTTGTTCAACGAACTCATTCTGCACACGGATACGCTGCTCTAGCTGATCCATCGGAGTCACCCCTAAACGGCTCGCAGCGGCCTGAACAGCGGGAACACCCCCACCAAGAATACCACCAACTTGTGCGGCGTGCCACACCTGCTTCATTCTCTCAAGCATCGGCGTGTCCTGATTGAGGGCTACGTCTTCAACGAATGAGTTAACTAATTGATCGACGCCTTCTTCAAGACCTTCATCGACTGCATTCTTTACGACCTTCTTTCCGAGAGTAGTAGCCCCATACTTCTTGATGGAATCACCCACTACTTTTTTCATAGCGGCGGCGACGGTCTCGTCGGCGATCCCTGTCGTATTCCCCATTGCTTGGAAAAGCTTTTTAGACTCTCTAAAGGTCATGCCTTTAAGTAAGGCATCTTCAACACCACCACGCCCCAACGCACTAAAACTAGATGTGATCACACCTGTGATTGCGCCAGAGGTAAGGGCGAAGCCTAATGCTCTGTCATGAGCTTCCTCTTCAGTAAGGTCAGGATCTTTACGTAGTTGGTTGTAAAGGGAACCATAACTCATCGCACCGCTTCGGGTTGCTGCTGGGACGAAGGTTCCAACTGTTACGCCAAACTTCTTAGCGACTTCACTGTTGTATAGTTCAAGGGCTTCTATGGTCTTGTCACGGTGTCCTTTTTCCAGTGACTTCTTGATGAGACCTTTAGCGAGAGCATTATCCGCCACTTTCTCAAGACCTTCTTTAGAGGTAGCTCTAAGTACATTACTAGTAAGTGCTTTACCTAAACCCTTCGCGGTGAGCTGCGCCCCGCCTTTTGCAGCCAAGTAAGCTGCGCCACCAGCTCCGGCGGTAACCGAAGACAAGGCAGTCGTAGCCGCTACATCCACAATAAGAGGAGCGACACTCTCAGCTACGTCTTGGAACAGACCGTATTGCTCACCAAAAATCTGTGCGACCTCGCGGCGATCCGATTGTCTCTGACTCGCATCAGCAAGTCCGTCTTTAGCCCAATCAGCCCCCATAACAGCAGGAGCAATGTAGAGGAGGCTGGCAACAGAATCCCATACAGAGTAGGCGATTCCTTTAACACTGTCGGTGAACTCATTGAAGTTCTCGTCCTTAGCAACAAACTCGTCGAATACATCTAAGTCGTCTCTTCCAGCCTGCCTTCCGGCTACGAGAGCTTTTGTCCACTCATCACCAACGGCAGATTCAGATAAGAGCTTACTGTAACTAGCAAAGTTTTGTTTAAGGACATCAACACGGTTCTTGGTAAAAAGTTCTTTTTGCTGCGCCGTAAGTTCAGGATGCGCGGCAAGAGTATTAATCATGTCCTCTTCGCGGGCAAACACTGCGGGGTTCAGGACAGGGCCGAGAGCAGTGTTATAAAGGTTCTTCCCCGCTTCGGACGGGTCTTGGTGTAGTTTAAACGCCCCACGCTTGGCTCCTTCATTAATAACGTGCGATTCATAAGCATCACGAACGTCTTTAGTATTGTAATTGGCTCCTGAGGCATTCAACTTCTCAGTGATATACTCAACAGTGTTGTCAAAAGATTCGTGGCTGGCTAAGAATATCCTTTGTTTTTCAGCGTTACTCTCTTCTGATTCAACACCAGCAAATGTCAATAGATCGCTAACTCCACGAGTTATAGTGGCTCCTACAGAATCGAAAGCACTTCGATCTTTTCTAGCGAGTTGACGTGTGTGTCCAGTAACGTGTTCTGCAACGGAGGCATCTTGTTGAGCTAACTCAGCAATACCTTCAGAGATCTCCGTGATCTTCTTGAATTTGTAAAGTTTAATATCAAGACCAGCAATAGGCGAAAGAAGCTTCTGAGCTACTAGACCGTCCTTAAATGACACACCACCAATCTTAGAAGCTTTGATCGCCTGAGTCACGGTCATGTTCTCCGCAGCGTCCCCGACTAATAGTTCGCGCTGACCTTCTTCATTAGTGACGTAAGCTAGTGGGAGTTGGTCACTCTCCACTAAAGATCTTTTAACATCGTTGTAACGTCGGTTAACGATTTCTTCAGATCTTTCTTTAAGACCAGCTACTTTATCTTGGAACGGCTTGACAGTCCCACCAGCGGAGACGACTTCATCACCTGCTTTGTAATCAGTAAGGGTCTTCCAATCTTCTTCATCACTGTTTATTGAAGAACGGACATACTCAAACTTCTCTTCAAACGACGGCTCTTTAGTAGCGGTAAGGGCTTGGACGCCCTCGTCATCGACTACACCAAAATCAGCTAACTTAGAATTTAGTGATCCACTTATCTCCTCTTCGACATTAGGAGTGTAAGCTCCTTGATCGAGGTAACCCTCACGAACGTAATCCGAATATTGGACGTAGCTCTGAGGGTCAGCTTCAGCTAATTTATTCTCCTCTGACCAAACAGAAAAGGGTTTAAGTTCGGGCGGTTTAGGAGCCTCTGTGATTAGAGACTTATCGAAGTCGGTAAGGGAAGAATTCAAATCAGTCATAGCTGAAAAGGTTTGGGTTGTAGTTTAAGTGGTGTTTAGGTATTAAAGATTGTATCTACTGTACTTGTCGTTTCAGGTTGGCCATATTGGCCAAAAAGCCTTTGCTGTTCTAAGACTTTCTCTAAAGTTTCTCTATAAAGATTTTCCGTATCATTTTCTGCTTTTTCTAAAACAGCAGCTTTATTTACAGTGATTCCGGATCTCCTCATCACGTCTATATAAGTCGCTGCTAGTTCTTGTTTATTGGCTTTCCCAATATCAAAACCTTCAGAGACTTGATTACTAATCTGTTTAATATCTCCCATCGTAGGTGCAGTCAAGTTTGACCAGTCTGTCTGCGTGGATTTAACAGTCATACCCCTCAATGCAGACTCATACGATTTAAAAGTAGAGGATGCCCTACCTATAGCCGCAGATTCGGCTGCTGCTGCTGCCTTGTCGGCTGCTGCTTTTGTTTTTGCAGCTCCTGCACTCTTATACGTTTGACCAAGGCTCACATAGTCCTGTTCTTCTGGATCTATTTCTTCTCCAGCGGCAGCTATTATAGCGTCAACGGCTCCCACCTGAGCTAGCTGAGACATACGACCAAACTTTCGGGACTCTGCTTCTTTTGCTTTACGATCTTCTTTTTCTTGGCGGATACGGTCTACGTTAATAGAGTTACCCGCAAAGTTAAATAGATTGCTAATAAGTGGGTTATGTTGTGCAGAGGGAAGATACTCCATCTGTAGGCCAATCAAATTCTTAGTTGCGGTGTAAGAATCTTTTTCAGGGTCAGACGTGATGCTCTCAATCTGATCCATCAAGTCGGGCAGCTTTTCCATGAAGTCAAGCTGAGACTTAGCCTTCTGCCTAGACTGCATTATATCAAACTTCAGCTTTTCGTTGGCAAGATCCTGCGCCTGCATAGACATAGCATGCGATTCCATCTTCATAGTATGCGCCTGCATCGGCATGATGACTTCCTGACGATATTTCATCGCTTGATCGAAACCCCTCTCTCCCATCAGCATCGGGAAATACTGTTGGCGGAGTGGTGCGATGTCTTGATTATAATCGATGGCCATATTACCTTAATTTGTAGGACTTGCCGAAATCAGCTATTCTTTTAAGTCGAGCCTGTTCCCTTTTCTGGGTCTCAGATTGCTCTGCCTTTTTAGGCTGCTGTATCAAGTCGTTTGACTTTGGTTCTTCCATGCCCATTGCGTTAAACATATTTTTAGAACCTGACGCGATTTTGTTTTGCTTATTCGCTTCTTCAGCGGCTAACATTCGTGAATCCATCCTACTTTTTCGTGAAGCGCGTGTGTCGATAGAAGGCTTGTTCACACGGGCCAACTCACCTAATAAAGCCATTTTTTGCGCGGCAGCTCCGGTCAGGCGACGGGACGCCCTACGAAACTTCCCACTAGCAGGACCGATAGGACGAGATGGTTTCAGGAGTGGCGACCCACTTCCAACTTCGTAGTTAGGGTCTTGCATCGCTTTCAACGCAGCGTTAGGTTCAGTTCCAAACTCTCTTTGATACATGACATTTTGAGCAGCTCCGGCTGCTGCTGTAGGGTCTACTGCGGGTTGGTCAAATAAACCCGTTCCGGTCTTAGCCTTCTTAAAAGAAAAAGGGGAACCACGCTCACGGATTCTATTCTTTTCTAAGAACGTGTTAAACTGATCTTCAGATACACCAGCATCCATTGCTTTTTTGCGAGAACCTTTTAGGAGGTCGGCAGTCAAAGCACCCCGCTTTGACAAGTCTTTAAGCTCGGAGGCGATACTTGTTTTTTTATCTATTTCAAGTTTTCTGTCACGAGCGGCTGACGCGTCAAAAGCTGCATCTAACTCAGCCATACCTTGATCATATGAGTCAAGGGGTTTCTCGGGTTCCTCGAATTGTTTAAGACGTGCTTTCCTCGCGGCGTCCTCTTCTTCACTTTTTTTCCTCCGCTCTTCAAAAGCCTTGGTTCTACCAGCCAAGATGCTACTTAACTTATCTCTTTGACCTTGAGAAGTTATGCGGGAACTGGTTAGTATATCCTTCGCTTCGGCATCTTTAGCCGCAGCATCTTTATAATATTTATCTTTTTCCGCCATGGTTACCAAAGTTTTTTGCACGCCCAATAGCGTGCGGTTGTTTTGTCTTTTGCAGTTTTGCAGTTGTGTCTGGCTCTGAAGTTCGCCCGACGCTTAGGATTCTTATGTTTCGTGAAATCACTGTAGTCTCGGTGACCGTAGCCAACTTTCTTGATCTTGTCGCCTTCTTTACCTAAAACGACAAACTTCTTCTTAGATCCTTTAGGGGCGCGTTTAGGCTTATTAAAGCCAGCGAACGTCTCACCGTGGTATTGGATACGGCCAGACGGGAGCCTCTTGAAACGTTTGTTCGCCACAGGCAGAAGATACAGGTTTTAGGGAAAAGTGTCAATCTTCGGGATTCGGGCAGAAAAAACTTCTCTCTATATACTTGAGTACTAATTGTATATGTTATAAATACCTAAGGGGTTCGGAAAAAGTTTTTAGCTGAGTAAGCTGGTATCGGGATTGTTGAGTGCGCCACTAAGAGTTTTAATCGTAACAGGTTTCCTGTATCCCGCACCCTTTTCATCTTTCGGTGGGTCAATAGCCACGAGTCCTAGACGCTGACGAGCGCAATCCAGAGCAAGGAACGCGGCATCCGCTAAGTCAGGACTACGACCGAACCGAGCTTTGAACTCCGGTTTCGATTCGATTTTCACTCTGAGTGTGCCTGTTCCCTTTGTCATATCATAGTTTCTGGCACACATTTCCTTAGCTAAATCAGAACCCACTCCGTAGATCTGTTGTGTCCGAAGCAGTTCTTTGCCGACGAACCAGAGTTCTGACACACGGTTTGTGTAAAGTTCTGCTCCGGTAAGTTGGCTATTCATGCTGACTCTCTTGTCGGAAGCTTTTCCGCCAAAGGTAACGCGCATGAACGAACTCTCCCATTCGCCAGCCAGAACGTCGCAGAAGGGCG
>Ga0209535_1000663_pt1 | contig 24087 bp, 34 predicted proteins | sample LinPmetageLP28_FD_184041 | JGI IMG/M metagenome (GOLD analysis project Ga0209535, IMG submission 184041) | Marine viral communities from the Pacific Ocean - LP-28 (SPAdes) (version 2) | ecosystem: Environmental > Aquatic > Marine > Oceanic | place: Pacific Ocean | collected 2009-08-22
TCCCCGACTCAACCGCAACTTCTCCAACATTTACGTTTCCGCCGCCAACAGGTGCTGGAGAAACGGGTGCTGGAGAAACGGGTGCTCCGCCGCCAGATTGGTTTTTCATCTCTTCCATAATTGATTTTCTAAGCGCGTCAACGTCAACTTCTTGCGGCATTTGCTGTTGCAGCGCTTGAAGCTGCGCTTGAAGAGGGTTGATTGCCCCGGAAATTGCTTCCTGCCTCTGTCCGGCTATAGGATCCATCGCCGCCTGAATAGCTGCCTGCCTTTGGGCTTCTATAGGATCTATTGCTGCTTGAATAGCTGCCTGCCTTTGAGCCTCTATAGGGTCTATTGCCGCCTGAATATCCGCCTGCCTTTGGGCGGCAATTTCATTAGGATCAAGCATTTGGCTTTGAAGATCCTGTATTTGCGAAGTCGTTCCCTTCATCATCTCTTGAAGCGCCGCCAACTCTTCTGTAGTTGCTCTCCCTTCAACAGCTTTTTGCAGAAGATCCATCTCCGACCCAAGCGCAGATGTTGACCCAGCTACGGTTTCAACTTCTTGCTGCAACATCTCCAAACTTTGCATAGGGGCTAAACTGCCTATTTTCCCCTCTACGTCTTGTTTTAGCGATTCGATAGCCGTATTAATTTGATCCGGGGTCAACGTTCCAGATTGCATCGCCTCTGCAATTGAGCTGTTTACCTGATCATTCGTAAGCATGCCGTCTCGCAAGGCTTGCATTTGATCAAAAAGCTGCTTTCTTTCGTCGCTCGCGGTGTTTTTTAAAGAATCTGACTCTTCTCGCAAATTGTCAATTTCTTCTTGAATTTGGTCAACCGGCAACCCGTCAATATTTTCTTTCAGGCTTTCAACATTCGCCTCAATATTGCCCAGCAAAGTTTCTCGCTCATTTTTCAAAGCTTCAAGCTGAGATTTATTTTCGGTTTGAATTTCGTCCTGAACCGTTCCCAAGCTTTCTCTTACCGCGTCAATCTCTGCCTGAATTGCTTCGGCAGCGCTTTTTTGGTCACCAGTTAATTGGGCATCTCTAGCGTCAAGATCAGCGTTTATTTTCTCTTTGGTCGAGTTTAGGCTTTCTCCAAGACCGCTAATCCTTTCTTCTATATCGCCAATCAAAGATCCTTGACGATCCTCTAGACTTCCTATGGCTTCTGTTTGGGCGGTCCTTACCCTTTCTTCCGAGGCCGCTAAATCTGCTGCGGTCTGGTCAATATTCTTTTGAACCAGATCCGAAATTCTTTTTTGCTCCGCGCTCATGGCGGCTCTTTCATCGACCCCTTGTTGTCGCAAAATCGCAGTTTCAGCGTCAACGCCGGAGCGCATATCGGATATTCTTTGCTCTAACGACTTGGTGAGATCGGATCGCTCAGAAGCGGCTGCCGCCTCGGAGGTTGATAAATCTTCTTTTAGCAAGTCTCTTAGCGAATTTATTTCAGTTTGGCGGGCGGCAGCAGCAGCGTCATCTGCAACCTGCTGCTGATCCATAATTGTTTTGTATTGGCTTGCCAACAAATCTTCGGTATTCGGACCCTGAACCGTTACTTTGTTCATCGCATAAGGGTTTGGCGCTTCTCTTGGACCTCGAGCGTAAACCGGCTGATTCATCAAATAATCTTGAAGAGAGGCGTAGGGGGAGTCAGCGCTGCCATACTCGTCAATTGCTTGTTGCATGTTGTCTGATACAGCCATTAAATCACCATTTTTTACAAGACCAGTAACGCGGTGTCAGCTTATCCTTCGCCGTTGAGCACTTGTGGCGAGCGCGAAAACTGGCTCTTCGTTCTGGTATATTTTTTTTGATCGTCATGTTTGGGTCGCCGAAACGGACCAGCTTAATTTGATCGCCCTGACGAGCAAGAACCGCGAACTTTTTGCTGCCGCCAGAAGTTCTTTTTGGCTTGTTAAAGCCAGAGAACGACTCGCCACGATAAGTGACTCTGCCGCTCCCTGTTCTTTTAGCGTCTTTTGAAGAGGCCATTATCAATATGTCTTTAAGACTTCAAGAATAACGGTATAAGTGTCGCCACTGCCAGCGCCAATAGTTGTGAACTTCATGTCGCCAGTTTTTCCGCTTCCTGCGTCATTCGGAATTCCAGAAAAATCTGAATAATCGTGATATCCATTTGAATCTGGTGACAAACCAATGATAAGCGTATCGGAAGTAGCGTCATTTAGTAGCTCAACACCCATGCCGACACACTGCCACCAAATTTTGGCAACAGCGACTTCGGTGCAAGCGTCTCCCGAGCTATTTGCGGCCAGTGCGCTTACATCAACTTTTGTGACAGCAGACTCACCAGTACCGTCAGAGATATTGGTAAATTTTAAGACGGCCTTTCTCTGGCCGTCTTGTATCGTTTGGCTTGTAACTGCATCTGCCATGCCTTTCTCCTATTCTGTGGATTAAGCGTTAGCAAACGGGGTTGCGATAGTGCCAGAGCCAATCAACAATGAATCGTGAACCAGATAAGTTGCGGCATCAATTGCCGTAACTTTAACAACGCTTCCGACAATGCCACCTTTTGTAGAACCGTTCAAAGTAATTACATCGTTTGCTGCTGCGGGAACGAAAGCTTTTTTGGTGCCATCGTCAACGGCAACGATCACAGCGCCAACAAACTTGTCAGTGCCGTCAGTCAAGATATCAAGATCGGTTGCTGCGGTTTCCACATAAAAGAAAAACGAAGCGCCAATGTTGTTCGCCTGATCGGGAGCTGTCGGATCACTTGGAGTGGCTGAAGAAATAGAAGGCAAAGTAAATTTGCCATCAGCATCATTGAGCAAAATAATTTTTCCAGCGTGAGCTGCAACAGTTAGCGTTGTGTCCGCAGACACGCTAACGCTGCTATTAACGCCGGAAGTGATAAACCCAGCTAAAGATTTAACGGGTCCAGAAAAAGTAGTTTGAGCCATTATGTTCACCTCTTACGAAAGGATTCGCCCCACTGTCTTCGTAACGTCCGCTGAGCCGGTCGGTAGGGCTATTTTATCTCAGAAAGCTCACATTCTAGGCCAATATCAAGACAAAAAAAAGGGGCCAATCGGCCCCTTAATTTTAAGCTCCTTGAGAGCCGTAGATGCCTCTCCAATCGGACCAACCGAAACTATAACGCTCACGCGCTTTGTATCGGATGTTTCCGGTCGAAAAGTCAGGTTCCATCGATGTTTCCATGCTTGTGCGCTGGAACATCTTGAGACCTTCGCCTTGGTCTGTGACAGAAGTCAACAGGAAGAAAGCGTCTGGGTCGTTAAGATAGTGATTAACAGTGTAACCACCGGGCAGAACGCCAGTGCTTCTTATTGCGTTGAGATCGTTGTCAGCAGTACCTACTCGCTTGTCCGAATTCAAAATTCGATCAGCGACGAATACCAATTGCGGCGGAACAACAAGTTTGCTCGCCTGAACTGAGATAGTCAGTCCTCGGTCATCCGTAAAAGTAGATATGTCAATCAAAGCATCTTCGAGTGAAGTTTCATTGAGGTCAGCCATCGTAGTAGCTCTGTTAGCGGCAGTGCCGCCGCCAGCTAGAGGATGACCTGTGTTGATCAATGAAACACCATCACCGCCCGTGTAAGTCCCAGAGAAAGCGTTGTTCAGCACATCAGCGCCTTTAACTTCTTTCGTGTTACCCATCGAGCGAGCCAGTGCTTTCACATACCGCTTGCCGAGTGAGTCGTACAAGTTATCTTCTACGGCCTCGTCGGTGAGTGCGAACGCTAAAGCGATTGTCTCGTGAGTGTAACGGGCTGAATAGCTTTCGGAAGCATTGTCAAAGACAACGCCTTGGCCTTCAGTTTTTGTAGGTGCTGAACCAAAACCAGTAATCAGAACCTCTTCTTCAAAAGCACGTTGACTATCTTCGATAGCATAAATGTCTTCGTACTCGCGGTCGTAGCTGTCATAGCTCATACCAAAGAGGCTGTTTAAACCCGGTTCTAATTCCTTGGCTAATTGCGCCCTTGAAATTGCCATTAGTCAGTCTCCTTATGCTAGACCAGCAGATTTAACACCGGCAATGTGGTTTTGTATTACCACAAGCACGTTGGTGTTAGCACTAGCTACGTCATCGTTTGCAGGATCTTGAGAGATGTCCAAGGCTTTCAAAGGCAAAGTTGTTGCCGTTGCGCCAGTGGTCACATCAAGTTCCACGTTTGATCGGCCAGAAGCTGTATCGCCAGTGGTAGATTGATCAACAATATCAAAATTGCCGAACAGGTCCGCTACTGGGAAAGCTGCATCCGCTTGAACTGAGAAAACGACCATAGGGTCGTCTACAACAAAAGCGATGATGTCTGATGCCGAAATTGAACCGGGGTAATAGTTTGAAAAAACTTGCTCACCGGAAGTTGGGTCAGTGTACATGCACCCATTAAAAACCCCGACTACGGGGACAGTGCTACTAGCTGCGGCTCGTTCGATACCACCTCCGGTTACCTGCTTAACAAGATCTCCTTGGAAGATCTTGCCGCTTAAACCTGAAGCTACACGATATCGACTTTGGCCACCAGAGTAGGGAGCACCGCCCATCATACGGACGGGTCGTAAACCAAAGGCTGCGTCTTTGTTAGCCATTGTTTTTCTCCTTTAGACTTATCGTCTGCCAAATGTTACTTGGGAGTCTCGCTGAGGGTCATACTTAACGTAACGTGAATCGCCACGGGTCTCGTTGAACATTGTGTTATCCAATGCGTCACGAGCCGCTTGGTTCTTATCATTATAATAAGCGTTTCGCTCTTCAATCGTTTCGTTAGGGATTTTCGCCAGCAATAGTCCTTCGTTGTAAATGACGCCAGCGTGTCTACCGGAATCCATTGTGGGAAGTTCCCACTCTGGAGGTAAGTCAGAACCTGTTACCAGTTCCCAACCTTCCCTGATCCTTCGACTAACGTTAGCCCTATCTTCCGCTCCCAACATACTCTCTCGAATCCACCGGTAGGTGTATCCGGGAGGTGAGGGCGGAGTTTCAAGCTTTCGAACTGGTCGCCACGGTCTTCGTCGAGCCTGTTTATCGTGCGTCTCGGATTCACGCGAAGCGCGGGTTTTCGTTGTATTCGTCATTATCTTGCCTCCCTTTGTGCAATTTTTTGCTTTTCTGAAGCTACACGCTTTAACCAAGCTTCCTCAGTCATGTTGTGTGGCTTCAGACCACGGAGGCGTTGAAGTTCAGAATTTGTGAACTTAACACCACGCTTGTTGCTTCGTGATTGTTGCCGACCAGCAGGGCTGGCGGAAGCGACTCTTTGCACGTTGGGTCTTTCTTCCTTTTCACCGGCTTTTGGTTCCGTCCTGAGATCAGGATAGATCCGAAAAACTCTTGTATCCAGCTCATTGTAATACTCTTCTGAGTCTGGTTCAAATCCTTCGTTCATAAGGTTGAAATGCGTAAAATAAGCAAACTGGGTTGCTTGCAAATTTTCTTCGTTCTCAGAGTCTCCGTACCACTGATTTTGATCGTGCCAAGACAAAGCTTCGTTTGTTGGCTTGATCTCTTCTTGCTGAACTTGCTGTTGTGGTTGCTGAGACGGGTAAGACTGATAATTCTCCTGCTGGGGCGCGGCAGCTTGCTGAACAGATTGAGATTGTCGAGATTTAGCCACCCTGAGCTTTTCTTTCTGAATCGCGATGTCATTTTTTAGGGTGTCAGCCTTGCTGATCAGGTCTGCATCTCCTGACTGAATAGCTTTTTTGTAAATGTCATCAATCTGGCTTTCTTTGCTAACCAGCGCTTCTTCTTCTTTTTGAAGAACGGTATTTTGCTGAACCACGGAATGTTGGCGGTAAGCGTTAAGCTCTTGATCTTTTTGCATCGCCAACTGCTCAAGATATTCGGCGCGATCTTCAGCTTGTTTGGTTTTTTGATTAAGCTTGTTTATCCGCTTAGAAACGGATTTTGTATAACGTTCAAGCTCATCGCCCTCGTTTGCCGAGCCTGCTTCTTGACCCTCTGGCGGATCTTCAACAATCTCGACGGAAATCTCTTCTTCGGCAGCTTGAGCTGCGTTTTCGTTTTCAATCATCTCCAGCTACTCACTATGTCTTCTGGGTTTAAAATCGTTCCGATAACTTCGTCATCATTGATGATGCGAACCTCATCCCCCTCGTCCAGCTTGAACCGAGCGCCTGCGTATCGGCCTATCAAGGCCCAATCGCCTTCCTCGCACCAAGCAGTCTTTCCAAACTTGTCTACGTCCGAATAGCAGAGCGGACCTTTTTTGACAACGTAAGCGACAACCGTAGCCAGCGATTCGCGGTCAATGGTGTCTTTCGTTAAATGAATGCCGCCCTTGCTTGTCCTTTTGCCGACATACGGAATGACAAGCATCCGCCAACCAGACGGACTAGGCATGCGATCTAGTACGCTTTTGTCCAACAAAGACGGATCTAAAACAAGATCATCTTTTTGAACGAAAGCCGATTCAATCGACGTTTTTTTCACTAGCGCTCTCCTTTTGCGTAAAAATCTTGGATTTGTTGTTCCACCAAGTTTAACGCAGTTAGCTCTCCCTGCAAAGATTTATAATGAAGCATATCTTTGAGCAAACCTTCGCACATTGTTTCAACTATCAAACCTTTGCGGTCGGAGATTAATCGCTTCAGGGAAGAGGCTAGATCAATGTCGTCCCTCATACGCGCTCGTAATAGTCTAAACCGCGAGTCGCTGCGCCTGTACCGCGAGTACGCATCTTCTTAACTTTTACCTTGAGCTGTCCTTTCGAGACAGATCCGCCGTCTTTCATGCCTTTTGCTGTTTTCATGGCAACAGCGACAGCTTGCTTTTTGGGCTTACCTTCTTTTCTTAACATGCTTATATTCCTGCTTATGGTTTTTTGACTACTCCCCTTCTTCAGCGGCATCGTCTTTCTCCTCAATGATTTCTTTTTTCTTAGAAAAAACTTTCGCCTTGAATTTTGGCTTAGGCTTCTCTGCAACGGTTTCCGAAACGGCAGCTTTTGGCGCTTCAATAGAAACCGTGGCCTTGGCTGGCGATGGAATACCTTTCGATATCCGCTCAGCCTTTGCTTTTATTCTTTCGTTGTTCGCCTCTTCGCGCAACTTTTTTTCGGCTGCCCTGTTATCGTCAGAGGTTTTTTCGGCTGCCCTCATCATTGCTTTGTGCGCTTTGAGGTCGCGCTGTTGGTCTAAAATATAGCTTGTTGTCATGTTCTATCCCCTAAATTTAGCTTGCAGTTCAAGCAATTTCAACTCAGCTTGCTGCTCAAGTCTTTTCATTGCGATGTCAAGCTTATCATCTGCTACATCTTTTTGAACGTTGATGCGCTGTTTCGATATTTCAGATTCAAGCAGTTTTTCTTGCTGTCTTTGAGATTGCTTCGACTCAAATTGATCTTGATCGACAACCATCTCTTGTTCGCGAAGATCAAGTTCTCTTTCGCGAATCTTAACCAAAGGATCTTCTTCGTTACCTTGGCCAATAGACATCAAGAAATCCTGAGTCAGCTCAGCCATTATTGGAGCAGAAAAGCTTTCAACAATCATCTGAATTTGACTAGCAACTTGCGGCTGCTGCTCCGGCGGAACTTGCTGCATTTGCTGCTGCATCTGTTGTATTTGCTGCTGTATCTGAGGCGGAATCTGCTCTTGAGCCATCTGAGTGCTCATGAACTGCAAGTGCTGCATGCTGTGCGCGATGACCAGAGATTGTAACTGCGGTGTGTCTTTGATTACTTGAGTCAGAAATAAAGACCTGTGAGCGTCAACATGTGCTTGATGATTCTGAGGCTCAAACGCTTGCTGGGGTTGCCCGATCATTAGTCCGCTATTTTCTATCCCGGCATCAACCGGCATCGGAACTGGTGGTGGCGCTGGCGGCTGCAAAAGGCTGTCAACGTCATCAACACCAAGCGCGGCGTACATCCGGCGGTAAGCTTCATACATCCCTTGCGGGCCGTGAATCTCTGGGTTTGACTGAACGAGCTGCATCAGCTCTTGAGCCATCGTTATCCGCTGAGATTGGCTGAATATGTTTGGATCCGAAACCGGGATAACGTCAACACGGCCATCGAAATCTGTTTGTTTAACCTGTTGATTGCCGTTTGACGTTTGGTATGGGTAGGTTGGCGGCAGATATTCAGAGAAAACTTTGGCCAAAAGTTGAAACTCAATCCGTTGGGAGTAATGCAAGCGCTTGTGTATCGCGCTCATCACTTTGGTGCCGCGCTCAAGCAGTGCGACCGTTGTACCAACGGGCATAGCCTGATTCATGTCGCCAACATTGGTGTCCGCAATCGACGCAAAACGCTTGCCGGATTCAACCAGCATTCCCAGCAATTGCATCAAGACATTAGACGGCTCTTTCACCGGCAGCGGTATCAAATTTTCTCGTAATGAGCCGCCAGTGGTGTCAATATCTCTAAACTCTCCGGGCTGGAGCGGTTCGTCCTCATCGCGAATCCTCATGCCTCTGGCTTTAAATCCAGCAGGCAGATTTGCGATGGTACCGGCATCAATTAGCTGTCGCAGGATGCTCGTTGCAGCCTTGGAGAGACCGCCGATCATGTGGCTTAATCCAAGACCGTAAAAACCCAATCCGGGCAGAAATTTGTACTGAACAAAGTAGTTAATTTTTTGCTTGAGCGGGTCTTGTTCAGCATAATTTCTGCGAAGCGCTAAGATTTGCTGACTTTGCTCATCAATCGTGACGATGTAGGGTAATTTTAACCCGGTAGGCTGTCCGTCTGCGCCAATATCTTCATACCCGTCCAGATCCAATATTGTGTGGACCTCATAAACCGTCCTGTCTCGGTTTTCTGAGTAATTTGGCTGCATGCCTTCTATTTCATCGACTTCCTCTTCAATATCGCTGCGGTTAGAGACGTAAGAGTCGCCTTTTAGCTCAATATCCGCATAAAATCCGGTGAGCTGCTGCTTCCTTATCTCGTTTTTGCTCATGCTGATAACATGAGTGACTCTTTCTGCTGATAAAATGTCGGAAGCTTCGTATGGAACAATAAGATCTTCTGGTGCGATAAACTTTGATACCGCTCGACTCAACGCTTGGTCGTAATAAACCTTTTTGAAGGCGGATCCGGCGATTGGAAGGTAAAAAAGAAGCATGTCCAACTCGGGATCGTACTCTTTCATCACGTTCATGACGTAAAAGTTCATGAAATCGCCGACTCTTTGCGCCTGCATATCCACTTCCGGGGTTCTATTGCCGACAATCTCTGTTTTGACCGGCCCCTTGGCTGGCAAAAGCTCCTTGTACGCCTGAGCCTGAAATTGCGTCACGCTTTCGGCAAGGATAGGGTGAATCACGCCGGAAGAACCTTGAAACGGAGAAGATCGCATCTCGTCAAACTTCATTCCGAGATATTTTAACCCGTCAACATACGTTTTTTCCCATTCTGAGCGGCTTTCTTTGTCGGATTCGATGGATTGCAAAACGTCATCGGCAAGCTTTCCAAGGTCAGACTTGTCAAGAAACTCGACCAAATTAGAGTCAAATGGTATCTGTGGCGTTTCTGGAACCGCGTCGATTTCGTCGTCGATTAATATTTCTTCTTCATCAACCAGAATCTGAGCAGCACCTCTGATCATGTCTTCTCGAGAAGGGTCTGGCTCAACCTCAACTTCTCTTGATAGTGGGATTACGTCTGGATCGTCTTGAGTGCCTAAAAGTCTTTCCACTGCCATTAGTAATACACCTGTCTATTGCGAGGCAAAAACCTAGCCTCGTCTTGGTAATCGTTTTCGAGCGTAACAAATCCGCCCTGCCTGAACCTCATTAGCGCCATTGTAGCAGAATCGCAAAAATCGTCATGATCTCCGTAAGGAAAAGATGCCATTTCCTCTATCACTTCTTCGGCAAACGTGTCTTCTGGTGCCCAAACCATCGCGGATTCAAACAATGGGGCCACACTATTCATTCTCGCAATCTTATCCTGACCGCGAGAAGGAGTATAGGCCGTCACCGGGATGCCCATTCTCCTTAATTCTTGAGTCAACGGAGTGCCGGAAGCTTTTGCTTCAATTAACACGCAATCAGGCTCCCAATATTTGTATTCATCCATCGCAATTTTTTTAAGCTCGGGAAAGTCAACGCGGAATCTTTTTGCGTCTAACAGTATGACGCACTCTGGGCCGTCAACTTCTGGGGTAAACACCGCCCAAGTTGTTATTGCGGAGTAGTCAGCGGTTTCTTTCTTGCTAAAAGCCGTGTCGTAACTCTGTATGACGTAAGAATATGCCGGGACATAATCTTTGTCCCAAACTTCCCACCATTCACGCTTTACGATTGAACCCTCTTCGGCGGTTGGGTTCTGCATCCACTGAGAGTTCCACTTTGCAATCGGTAGGGATGCCTTGACGCTGAGAAGTTCTTCCTTTTTCCAATACTCGGGCCAGAGCGGTTCATCTGATTCTGGCATGATCGCCGGGAATTCGATCATTTCCCACTTATCTGCGTGATCTTCGGTTTGCTTTTTAATAACCTTGCCAACAAGATCCTTGGTGGACCATCTGGTCATTACGATTACGATGATTCCGCCCGGCTGCAAACGCTGTCGAGGACCAGAGGTATACCACTCGTAAACCGAGTCCATTGCGGTAGGAGAAAGCGCGTCTTGCTCAGAAACCGGGTCATCGATGATGAGCAGGTCTGCGCCACGGCCAGTAATCGCACCGCCAACGCCTGAGTAGAAAGATTCTCCGCCCTCGTTGGTCGTCCATCGACCGGCAGATTTGTTGTCTGATTGCAGCTTTAGCTTGGGGAAGACTTCTTGGTAGTCTTCCGAGTCGATGATGTTTCTGACTCTTCTACCAAATCGAACCGCAAGCTCGGCGGTGTGCGTGGTTTGAATAATTTTTAGATCGCCCCGCAGACCCATCATCCAAGCCGGGAAGTAGGTGCTGGCAAATTCAGATTTGGTGTGACGAGGAGGGAGGCAGACGATTAATCGCTTTAACTTGCCTTGAGCTATTCTGTTGAACTTCTCGCCAATAATTTTGTGATGACGACCCTCGACAAATTCTGGCCACATGTGCTCAACAAATTTAATAAAATCGTGTTGGCAGTCATCTTGTTTTTCTAGCTGTTCGTATTTGTTAAGAAGGGCAACGGCTTCTGTTTTTTCGTCATCCGATAAAATGTCAAAATCTTTCAGCGCAAGACTAGGCATGGCGTGGCTCAATATTCTTTCATCGATTCTGATATTCGCCAGACTTTATCATCTGACATATTTCTAGCGACCTGTCGCCAACTTGCTTTGCCCATTTGCTGTCGTAAAATTCTTCGCCAGCTTTTTCAAAATTGTTTTCAGCCATGCATTCGAGTGCTTTAACAAAGCCTCTCAATTTTGTTTGTCCGATATTGAACGACAAGTCTATTAGCGCTTCTTTTCTTACTACGTCTAACGTATTGAACCAAAAGTATTCTCTAGACAGCTCTTCTCGGCACCTGTTGATGTCGTTGTTTAGCAGGTAGTCTATTTCGTCATCCGAAAGGCCAAGGCCGGACTCGGATATGTTTCTGCCGACACCAATGGTCTCGTATCCTGCGGAACACATGTAGACCTTGTCCCTAACGCCCTCATGCCTTCTGAGCATTTCTATCAATCTATTCATTTTTCATGCTTATGTGACGCGCCATAATAAAAGCTGATAATCGATGAAACGATACCGCCTAAATAGCCCAACACGAGATTAACGATGCCGTCATCGTTTGCGGCAGGATCTTGAAGGGTAACCAACGCAATGTATCCGCCAAAAAATAAGACGCAAGCCACCGCAATAAACTTTGGTGTCCAATCTCCTTTGAAGGCAGACCTAGCGTGTTGAATATCTTCTGTTTCCAATGCAAAAACATCTACGTCAAGTTTTTTTAACTGAATTTGAAAATCAAGCTCGGCCTTTTTAAGCTCGGCAAGTTGCTCTGGCGTTGCTGCCTGTACCGCGCTGACAATGCTTTTCTCATCAGGTTTGCAACCAAGAACGCTGGCAATTGTTTGAGCGGCTGCGCCGCCCAATGGTCCGCCCAATGCTTGGCCAATAGTTGGAGCCACAGCGCCGATCAAACCCTTGATTGCCTTGAGATTCATTTTGCAAGCGCCAGACTAGCAACCGCTATGAACGAAGCAATCATCACCGGGTAGATGCCCCAGATCATGTTTTCCAACTTGTCGAACCGCCTGCTTCCGGCATCTAGTCGCTCGTGGATTGATTCATATCGCAAAATGCATTCTTTCTCGTGAGATTCGATTTTTTGTAGCGCCTTGCTTGCATGAGTCTGAGCCATCAGCTTGCTTCCGACTCTGTTTCAACTTCTTCAACCGGTTTGATTGATTCGCGCAAAGCATTTTCGCGAAATCCTAGCGCAACCTGTAAGTTGATGCCCTGCTGTTGTGCCGCAGCGATCTGGTTGCTTAATTCGCCAATCTGCTTGCGAAGGTTGACCACTTCGACGTAATGCACCTTGGAATCTTCTCCCAACTCATTAACATCGTATTCTTGGTCGTCAATTGTCAAAATAACCGGTTCCTGTTGTTCGCTCATACGTCCTCCTGTTTTTTTACATTTTGCATGTTTGTGCTCAATTGAGCAACCGCTTGCCAGAACTTTATTTTTTAAACAGCAAAATAATAGCACCAAGTATAACGCCAAACCCGATAATTCCTGCCGTGAATGCAACGCCAAGTTGCTTAGCAAAGGCAATGTTCTTACGCCTTCGAATCAGCGCTATCCTTATTTGCTTTTCATGTTCCAATCGACTTTCTTCAACCCTGTTCATCATTTCTTTATAGTCAGCCCCTAAGCCCGCCATCGTGAATTGATCCTTGAGCTGCTGGTTAAACATTTTCAACTGCCGCTTAGCCATCGTTATCTGTAACGATTCTCTCACAGACAGCTTACCAACATATTTACTTTCTACATCTTGGATGGTTTCGTTAGCTTTGCTATACCGTTCCATGACGCTGGATATATCGTTAGCATGTCCGCCAGCTTCTTTTAAAGCGCCTATCGCATCATTTAGCCCTTTGACAACCGATATGACTGTAGCTATCTCAGCAATCATTAGTCTTTCTTATTCCATAGCTCAAAGAGCAGCTTTACCTTCTCTTTGAGAGTCTCTATGTCGCCATGCATTTTAGCAAGCACTATGACCAAGGTAACAAAGCCCACTGCTATCGGCCACATTGTATTTACAAGGTCTAGTGCTTCCATGCTTTTTAATAACTAGGCAGCTTCAGCGGCGGTAATAGCAGCATTAATTGTAGACATGTCTTCGCTGCCCCAATCGTCAAGAGCTACACCTGCGGACAGATAACCAGAGCTACGCATGACACGCTCTTTCACTTCTTCGTCTGTCATGTCGCTGCAAAACTCATTGTCTGCGTCTAGAGCATTTGTGATAACGCTAACGCTACCAAGCATTGCGCTGTACATTTGTGCTTTTTCTTCTGAGGTTCGTTCTATTTCGCTCATGATGCTGTGTATCCTTTTCCGGCGCTAATCGCTGCGTCAGTAGCTGTAAAACTTTCGCTACCCCAATCTTCTTTAGCTTTCATAAGTTCTAGGTGCGCGACATTTCTGTCAACACAAGCCTGCCTGTCTGAGGCTTCTTCATCTGCCATCGCATCACCCGCGATTACGTCTGTAATAAGACTAATGCTGTGACCCATTGCTGTGAAGTCTGCCGCACATTCTTCTGTTGTTCTGTCTTCGCTCATAGTTTTTATCCTTCTAAGGTTGTGATTCTTGCGGTTAATGCGTCTACTTGTGCAGACAGTTCTTTTACAGCGTTAATTAAGTACCATTGCAATTCGCTAGATTGTACAGATTTAACACCTGTGCTTTCTTCAGCAACAGCACTTGGAAGAACTGTTTCTAGCTCCTGTGCAATAACGCCAATTTGTTGTCCTGAAATACCAAGAGCAGTGTGACCTTCAAGAATTCCATCAGCTTCCACTTCTGCCGTAGATTTATACTCAAAGTTCCTGACAACAATATCGTTTATTATTGCTAGACCATTTGTGTTAGTTGTAATGTTCTTTTTTAGTCTTCGGTCAGAAGTTGTTGACCAAGTAGTTGCATTGTTTCCCTGATAAACCCCGCCAGTGTTAGGATTTATAAAACCAGTGTTTTCCCCTTTACCCGTTGAATTCACACCAATAACAATAGTATTGTTATGTGTAGCATCAGCCGTTTCTGAGTTGTAACCAACAATAGTATTTTGAACACCAGTGGTAATTGCTTCTCCTGCTTGACTACCGATGAGCGTATTCTGAACGCCTGTGGATACTGCGACTCCTGCATCGTAACCAACGGCTACGTTGTAAGCATTAGTCGCTGAAGTAAAGTTCTGTACCTGTAATGCGTGTTGACCTATTGCGACTGACCTACTTCCTAAAGTATCAGAGGTTAATGCTTGACTACCTACTGCCACATTAAAATCAGCGTCTGTAAGAGCATCTCCTGCTAGAGCGCCGATGAGTACATTCTGGAGGCCTGTGGTTACTGAAAGACCTGCATTAGCGCCTACTGCAACATTGTAGGCGACTGTCGCAGAAGTGAAGTTTTGGGCAGATAAAGAATTTATACCAATAGCTACTGACCCAGCACCTTTTGTATCTGCACCTAATGCGCTTGTACCGATAGCTACATTTTCATAGCCTGTAGTAAGTGCATCCCCCGAAAGACCGCCAATGAGGGTGTTGTTTGTGCCCGTGGTTACTGCGGTTCCCGCTTTGTATCCCACCGCAACATTATAAACATCAGTAGCTCCGGTAAAGTTTTGAGCCGCTAAAGCAGACCTGCCTAGCGCAGTAGAATGATTGCCCTTTGTGTCAGACCCTAGCGCGTCATATCCAAATGCCGTGTTTTCAGACCCAGTATTAAGCGCGTCACCTGCAAACGCACCGACCATAGTTTGAAGAGCGCCTGTGGTGTTTGCTATTAAAGCACTAGCACCGACTGCGGTGTTGTTAGAAGCGGTGGTGTTTGCTGTTAAAGCATCCATCCCTACAGCGACATTATTGCTGCCACTGGTGTTTGCTTGTAAAGTATCTCGTCCTAAAGCAGTGTTATTAGAGCCAGAGGTATTAAGTTTTAAAGCTTCTCTACCTAAAGCCGTATTGCTGTCTGCTGTTGTGGCCGTGCTTAAAGCCTCCATCCCAATAGCCACGTTAAAGCTGCCAGTGGTTAAAGCATCTCCTGCCAAAGCACCCACCGCTACGTTGGCTGTACCTGTCGTGTTTGCGTATAAAGCCTTATAACCACTAGCCGTATTGTTAGTGCCTGAACTATTGAGGTTTAATGCTTGATGTCCCAACGCTGTATTAAAGCTCGCCGTAGTTTGTTGGTTTAACGTGTCACGCCCCACTGCTGTATTGGATGTACCTGTGGTATTTGACGTTAAAGAATCAACGCCAATAGCGGTGTTACTGCTTGCTGTTGTAGTTGCAGACAAAGAACGATACCCAAGTGCCGTATTTGCCTGACCTGTAGTAATCGCATCTCCTGCCAAGCCGCCGACAAGAGTATTGTTTGTGCCTGTGGTTACTCCGGCTCCTGCATAAAAACCTACTGCGGTATTGTGGTTATCTACATCAGAGTTTTGTGATTCTAATGCTGCAAAACCTATAGCTACGTTTTTTCTACCTGTATCTTCTGCACTTAATGCAAGCCGACCCAGTGCTACGTTATTAAATCCCGTAGTAAGAGCATCACCAGCACTATCGCCTACGGCAGTATTACCTGAGCCTGTGGTGTTTGATAATAAAGCAAGAGTACCCACTGCTGTGTTGTTAGAAGCGGTGGTATTTGCGTTTAACGCCCCATAACCCAAACCAGTATTGCTAGCACCCGTAGTGTTGGCCCCTAACGAGGCTGATCCGACGGCAGTGTTATCCGCGCCTGTTGTATCAGAAGTTAAAGCACCATTACCCACAGCAACATTGTCATTGGCTGTAGTAATCGCATCACCGGCAAGACCACCAATGAGCGTATTACGAACGCCTGTGGTTACTGCTACTCCCGCATGGTGTCCAATTCCCACATTGTAGGCATTAGTTGCGGTAGTAAAGTTCTGACTACCTAAAGCAAAATATCCCAAGGCGACAGACCGGCTACCTTTTGTGTCTGCGGTCAATGCAGAGAAACCCAAGGCCGTATTGTAATCACCAGTAGTAATCGCAGTACCTGCTTCATCGCCTACGACAACATTATAATTACCACCGCTTACAATGCTGTTACCTGCGTTGACACCTGCAATGAAGTTTGATGTTCCTGCTGTAGTAGAATGAAGTCCTGCACTTGTTACGCTAGAATTAAAAGTAGCCGCACCAGCCGCACTAAAATCTAGGGTTAAGGCTGTAATGGTTGAGCCACCATCGTTGCCTCTAATAAAAATATCTTTATCTTGTACTGCGTTTGCTAATATAGTGTCGCCAGAGCTGTTTGTAACCGAAAGAAATAAAGTACCCGCATCTTTTAAAAGAAAGTCTGCTCCGTTAGCATCAAGAATAATATCGCCTTCGGAATCTAGTATAAAATCTCCTGTGGCTGACAAAGTAGAGCCGTCAAGCGTCATAGTATCTACTACTACACCTGCGTTGGCTGTTACTACGCCGCCTGCGACAACAGTTCCAGATACATCTAAGTTACCGTTAAGGTCTACAGTGGTAGCAGCAATCTGTACTTCAGTATCCGCAACAATATCAAGCTGTCCGTCTGCGCTTGAGTTAATGTAGATCGCGGCATCGCGGAACTGGACTTTCTGCGCGGAAGTTACTTCAATGTCAGTTGAACCAGTAGTGTTACCGTTAGCAAGAACTTCAGCTAAAGTGTCAAAAGAACCAACTTGGGCGTCTACATATGCTTTTATGGACTGCTGAGTGGCGAGTTTTGTGGCACTATTAGACGACATGTTGTCTTCGTCTTTTATACCTGTAACCGTCGCACCATCCCCGGCAATGTTTAAAGCTTCCGTTCGAAGGCTTTGATAAACGTTGGTTACGGTAGCGGCGCTTGCGCCTCCGCCATCGAACTTAACTACCATGTCCATCCCCGCCGGAACTTCTAAATCCCGCCCAGAGTTGTACGTGCCTTGGAAAAGGAGAACTGACCGGCTACCGGCAAGACTGTTTCGTACAAAAACAATTTTTTCAGCGTCATTAGGGTCAAGCTGTACATAAACGGACCCACTTAAATCGCCCGAACTATAAAACTCTATCCATTTATTACGACCATCTGAAGCCGCACCGTTGGTTATGGCAAGTGAATTAGGCGAACCACTAGAACCTGCGCTAGTTAGTGTTACACGTACAGCACCGTTAATCCCTTGATCCAAAATATCAAAGTTTGTGTTAGTGGTATCACCCCACGTACCCGATTGTTCTCCGGTGGCCGGTTTTTCAATACCGAGGTTTACTGTATAAGTACTGGGCATTTATTTTATCCTCACGCTGCTATTTGCGTCCAATTTGCGGTATGAACGGGTTCTTCTTCCGACCATGACGGCGACTGGCTTACGTTTTCTTCCGACCATGACGGCGACTGGCTTACATTTTCTTCCGACCATGACGGCGACTGGCTTACATTTATTTCACTATAACTGGGTTGCTGATCCGGAACAATATTAGAATAAACAAGTACATTACCAACAACACCTGTGGCGCTAACACCCGTGACAGAAGCACTAGCTTGGGCAACTACCGTTACAGAACCTACCGATCCGGTAGAAGCTAGTCCGTCAACAACTACGGTCGCTCCGGTTTTAACACTTACCGAGCCTACGGACCCTGTTCCCGCTACACCTGTAGCAGTAACAGTTGCATCCGCAGTGACCGTTACAGAACCTACCGATCCGGTTGCGGCTAAACCGGTGACGGGAGCGGTTGCATCGGCGGTTATGCTTACCGAACCAACTTGACCAGTCCCGGCTACGCCTGTAACAGTGACGTTCGCATCTGCCGTAGTAGTAACCGAACCAACCTGACCCGTACCCGCTACGCCTGTAGCATTAACATTAGCCTCGGCGGTAACCGTTACGGAACCTACGGCTCCTGTTGCGGCTAAACCGGTTACAGGTACATTGGCCGCAGCATCAACAGATACAGTGCCAACCGAGCCAGTTGCGTTTGGCAAACCAACGTCTTCGCCCCACGTCCCGCCGCCCCAAGCCTGACTGGAAGAATTCCAGCCCTTAAATGCGACGGTTATTCCTGCCATTACGCTATCCGAATAATCGCGTTACTTGCATCGGCAGTAGGGAAAACAACAGTAAAATCACCTGATGTGGATGCTTTATCTGCGCCAAAATCCAAAACCACTACAGTCGGGTTTGTTACCGAAAGCGACGTAGTATTAGGCGTGGTGTTATAAATTAACGCACCACGTGCCGTAATTGTGGCATTTGAGAACGTTTCGTCTACAAAGTCCGTAAGTGCCGTAGTTCCGGATGAAGTAGGATCGACGTTGGTTAAAGCCCCACCCCCCGCAGTGTAACCCGTTCCGCTTACTTCATTACTGGTGGTATATGCGGTAGTTGCCGCAGTGAACGAGGCGCTATTAGTGTAAAGCGCAATTTTAAACGTATCCCCAGAAGAATTATCAAAATCGTGGACACCGTACAATAGTTCTTTCTTGAACGATGTACACATGAAATTTCCATTGAAAGCCATATCTACAGTCTCCTAATTAGTTCCGCAAGTTCAGGGTGCCCCGCATCATTTATTGCGTTATACACAGTTGTTCTGTCACTTTTTATCGCTTCGCGCATGTAAAATTCTAAAACTTTTACAACGTGTTGGCGAAAGGCGTGTGCTTGTGCCTGTATTTCCGGTAGGGCGGAGTCACTAATTGCAATAATCTTGTTGGCGCAGCGTTCAGCCGTTTCTTCCGGAGTAAAACCCCTATGCTGTGTAGTATGTACGTCAACTTTAAAATCAAACGCAGCAGAACTCATTGTTTGGGCCTCACCAACATACCTGTACGATAATCATCGGTTACCTCTTTGCTTTCACCCAACATCTTCATGCCCGTCATTGCTTCAGTAAATCTTTTATCGTATGCCGCCATTATATCGGGTTCACCTTTCATATAAATATACGCTTCAACCAAACTTCCATATAACATGGCCATTTGAGCGTTTTCACTTAGCCATGTTGTCCCACTGCCCGCTCCGGCGGTTAAACTAGCCGGTCTGTAAAAGTAATGAAGCTCTACGGCTCTTGCAGCGTCCGGGGTAGGACCTACAATGAAATTATTTACGTCAAAAACAGCATAAAACCGTGGATTACCCGTTGTTGCTGAGTTCGGGTTGAAAGATTGTACAAAATCCGTGTCTTTAAACTCTAAAAACGTTTTATCACTGTCCGCATCTACAAAAGATAAAGAAAAGGGCGCTAAAAAATCACTAGGGCAAGCCAAATACTGGTTTGCCTGCGTCATATTGCCACTGACGTTCTTGCGAAACAGACTTAACTGAACGTTTTTAAGTACTCTTTCCTCTGCCTGACGTATAAATACAGGCAAATTGTTTACAAAAGAGGTTTCATCGTTCTCGGCGTAGTCTTGTATGGCTGTTTTTAGCTCATCGTAAGTAAAGCTCATGGCGTCAACACCGATACGGTGCCTACGGCACCCTGCAAAGCGTCCGTTATTTCTAGTTCTGACGGCATTTCTGCGGTTCCACCTGTACTCCAGTTCCCATTACCCAGATAAACAATACCGTTTGTAGTAATAACAAGAAACGCGCTAGTTGGGTTTGGGGAGTCTGGTCGCGCCTCTTGCAAGGCCTGCGGATCAGAGACCGTTCGAAAAGGACCCAATTGCGGCTGTTTTGATTCGTACTCATCTGGGCCCACAAGCAGGCCGTTCCACTCTTTTTTCATCACCTTATACTGGTATCTGAAGCCGGAGCGGTCTGAAATAGCGTATGCGTTTTTACCCGAGGCGTATTTAGCCATTATCCTGACCTATTGTATTGAAAGCTAGGCACAACGTTAAACGACGACCTGTCACGATCTTCCGTAGCCGCTCGCTCAAACTCTTCTTCGTACATCCCTTTTAACATTTGAACGCGATTAGGCGCACGTTTCAAAGCTATGTAATAAGCGAGCCCCGCGGCTAAACAGGGATAAAACCTAAAAGGTAGGTCCATCGTGTTTGTATAAATGTCCGCATCGTCCATACGAGTAAGGGCATCATAGTAAACAACATCTGTGCTGTTTTCTGGAACAGGCCATAGCTTCAAATTGGGCGTCAATTGACGGTCCAAGAAAAACTGATTAGGACGGCTTTGTGTGGTTTTCGTAGGAATGGTCAGATACTCATCTCGACTAAGACGGTCTAGCGAATAATCTGTGCCGTCTCTGCGAATAACCACGGACAAAACATCGATAATGTCTGCATTCAGCGCGTATTCACCGGTTCCTTGAGTCAATGCTTGTGACCGTTGCTTGATAGTCCACTGATTTAACCCACGGTTAGCCCAGTCGGCTAGTAATAGATTCAAAGAACGCTTTGCCGTCTTTAGGTCGTAACCAGTACGCACCTCAAGGCCGCAACGCTCGAACGCTTCTTCAACGTATTCAGCAACGTCTAGTTCGAAATCTTTGCTATTAGAAACAGTCATTATTTCTTCTTCTTTTTAACCATTCCACCGCCGCCGGGGCGCATTTTCTTAACCATTCCACCTGCTCTCATTTTTTTAGCCGGTGCTTTTTTCTTACGAGGTTTCATAGCCATTTTTCAGTCTCCTGTATAATTGCTGACGCTTATCAAATATCTCACAAGCGTTGTATTCGCCATTGTAATTGCCATAATATCCCTTTTTTTCTAACTTGTCTGCTGCTTCTTGTAGCTTGGACAATCGTTGTACGAATATCATGCTGTATTCGGTATCCGTTAGAGCTTCAATCTCGGCCTGCTCAGAAGCTTCTGTAACCTCGTCGTCAGGGTGAAAGCCCATTAACCAAATGTCTTTGTCAATAAAAACCCCCGAAGCAATGAAGTCGTTCATTGCATAAAAGTAATCATGGAAGGCTTCGGGTTCTTTGTCGTTAGCTAAATCCACAATGATGGCTAGTTCAAAGTTGTCATCGAATTGCGAAATACACGAATATAAGGTCTGATAAGAATCGTCATACTTGAATAAAATAGCGACTTTATCGTCTATCCAAGCTTTTCTGGCGTAAGGACAAGGGGGTAGATCGTTGTAATACGAACAAGGCTTTTCTAACACTGCTGTAGACCATTGCATAATCTCTTGCACAATCGCCTTTTCTACAGGTTCATTGTAAAAAGCTACGTTCATAATTATGCTACGGAACCTTTTGTACGTTTTCGGCGGTTATTCATCACCTTACCGCATCCCCTAGCAATCACACCACCCGAAGCTTTTTTTACGACCTTCGCCGCTTTAGTATTTGCGACAACCTGCTTTCCTTTAGCGCCTTCACGCTTCTTCTTGCGAGCCGTAGAAGCTCTCTCAGACTTGCTAAGACTACTTGCTTTAGCTCTCGGTAAGCATCTATCAGGATTCTTTTTATTTTTTGAAGTACCGCATTTGCCTGCGATCTTACCTTGGCTATTAATTCGGACCCAATCTTCATTTACCCAATCCTTTAACTTGCCCATTACTTACCCTTGGATTTCTTGGCGTAATTAGGGTCTTTACAATACTTAGAAGCCGCTAAATTAGCATAAGCCGACGGATACGTGTCAAATGTTCGTTCTGCCCAAGCTTTTCCTTTCGGACAAATTTTACTGCCTTTACTTTTAGAGGAAGCTTTTTTTGACTTTTTGGAATAGGCCACAGGGTTACACCCAAATTTTTTGAACAAACGGGGCAATTAAAATTAAAACAGCTAAAGCCCACAATTTTACGTCTAGAGACTTTAAAGAACTTTTATGGTCTTCCAACCGTTCTTCTATCCTTTGGTATCGGAGGTTACATTCGGCTTCATGCTTTTCCAACTTAGCTAAGACTTCTTCCACCTTCATCAACCTTTCACCACGCCTTACAAGACCAATATCTGGCGCTAAATTTATCTTTTGCCGTATCACAAGAGTGTCTGGCTCTAAAACTTTTTCGGTTCTTAGGTTGGTCCTTTTTAATAGACATGTTGGGGTCTCCGAACCTAACGAGTTTTATTTCAGAACCTTTTTTAGCCAATACCGCACTTTTCTTCTTTGCACCGGGCGTTCTTTTTGGTTTGTTAAAACCTGCAAAGGTTTCTCCACGATATTTAATTTTTCCCGAAGGAGTACGGGTAACGTTTTTTGTGGTAGCCATACCAGAACTCAGTTAAAAAACACCGTTGCATTTGTGACGTTAGTCAAAACAGCAAAGCAACCATCCGGAAACACCATGCCTTCATCAGGAATATAAACGTTATCGTCGGTATTATTAGCAAAGGCTAGAGTCAAAAACGTCGTTCCATTGGCATCAGAACCGTTTTTTAAAACTAACGTAGGACTAGACCCACATTGATAATGAATAGCCTTTACACGAGTTCGACCACCAAAAACGGCTCCCGACGCGGTTAAATACGTTGCTTTTACATCTGATGCCATTTTATACCTCTTTAACTATGGAAAACCGTCACAGATGTACACGCTGTAAATACTGAGATATAAACATCACTGACCCTTATACCTTCGTCTGGAATATTGACAGAGTGTGTATCGGAAGCGTCTAAGTCCATGTCCAACACCGTAGCTCCACCGTTACCGTCTGTAAAAGTGATACGAGGTGAACCCGAAGTAGTTTTAACTTGAACTTGACGAATACGTGCCGGACCAACACCGGCAGAACCGGTGGCAGTCAAACGTTTTGCTCTTACATCAGAACCGGCCATAAAAACCCCCTACTAGGCAAGGTTAATGTTTTGCTGATACAAGATTGTAAATCTTACTTCGCCTGCGTTTGTTCCGGCAGAACCAGTGACCGTCAAACGAATATCAGCAGTCCCCGTGTCTTCCCAAGCTAAGGCTGCGCCCGCTTCTGTAGTTGGATACTTCCGACCCGCGGTGGTTCCACTTGCAAAAGTATTCAGAATTGTAGCGGCACCACCTACCGTGTCTCCAACGCTCAAGTTGGTTGTAGTATTCGCCGCAGTAATCACGTCGATCACACAATCAATAATTTGAGAATTAGCCGGAATTACAACGTCTGTAACAGAAGCAGCCACTGCGCCACCCGATAAATCGAGAGCGAAAGTCTGCGCCATTACGACTTGGCCAGTGTTTTTGATGTTTGAACCAAGGCTAGTGCCCGTGGTTTCTTTGATAGTTCCGGCTTTAATAGGACCGGAAAAAGTTGTAGTACCCATATGTATCTCCTGTCACGGGTTATGTCAGTCGCACCATGCGGCTGTCAGGGATACTTTTAGAATACAATAAGACTACCCAAAAAGAAAGGGGCAACTTTCGTCACCCCCTTCTATGTCTACGGAGAAATGTCAAAGTTAATTGACTATTCCTTTATAGCACAGTTTATGCTCCCGGTGTACCGAAAACAGAACGCCAGTCAGAAACACCAAAACTGTAACGCTCACGCGCTTTGAAACGCATGTTACCAGTATCGAAGTCACCTTCCATTGCCGTTTTAATAGGCGAACGGTTGAAAAACTTGAAGCCGTTAGGTGCGTCAGTCTTGATGAAGTATGCGTCTGAGTCAGTCAGGAAGTGGTTAACCACTGCTCCGTCAGGAATCATACCCATATTCTTCATTGCGTTGTTGTCGTTGTCCGCAGTGCCCGAACGCAAGTTAGAGTTAAGAACTCTTTCTGCGATGAACTGAAGCTCTTTTGGAATTACAAGCTTCATACCACGTACCGCGATTTTCAAACCACGCTCATCGGTCATACCCGCAATCTCAATCAACATCTGCTCAAGCGAAGTTTCGTTGAGGTCAGCCGCTGTACCAAGAAGGTTGCTCTGGTTGCCGGATAAACTTGGGTGAGCCGCAGAACACAACGCTGCACCATCACCAATAGCCGAAGCACCCGCCGTGAACGCATTGTTCAGGATAGCGGCAGCTTTAATCTGCTTGGTTTGAGCCATTGAACGAGCCAATGCCTTGGTGTAACGCGACGCTAGTCGGTCATACAAG
>Ga0209535_1000664_pt1 | contig 24076 bp, 18 predicted proteins | sample LinPmetageLP28_FD_184041 | JGI IMG/M metagenome (GOLD analysis project Ga0209535, IMG submission 184041) | Marine viral communities from the Pacific Ocean - LP-28 (SPAdes) (version 2) | ecosystem: Environmental > Aquatic > Marine > Oceanic | place: Pacific Ocean | collected 2009-08-22
ACTGTTTGTGATAACCCAAAACTGATGCCAGTGCTTATGCTTAAAAAAAGAAAACAAACCTTTAAGTTCACAGGCTCCAATGCTCTTGACGAGTCAACAGTTAACCCCTTCGATACACTCAAGTTTAGCTAGTTTGGCGGATCTGTTCTTATTATTTACTTGTCAGGGATAGTATGAAAAGAGCTTCAGAGATAACACCACTGGAACATATAACACGGCTGTTGGTTTTCTAGGATGCCAACTTATCAGACAAATCGAGATGCTGTAAGTGAAGAAGACACTATCGATTTTCTTCGTTCTAAGTGGAATTTTAGGATAGAACGAATGCCTGACTTCCATGAGTTTGATTATGCTGTAATCAATAATGCGGGGTGTGTCAAAGGATTGGTTGAAATCAAAAACAGGAAGGCAAACGCCGCAAAATACCCCACGATTATGCTATCCATGTCTAAAGTGCTTGCCGCTAAGCAGTGGGCAGATCAGGGTCTGCGTTGCTTCTTAGTTATCAGGATTGGTGAGGATAAGCCAAGGATTCTGGACATCAACAAGACAAAGCCAGCCAGCATTAAATTTGGTGGTCGAGATGGCAGAAACCATCAAGAGCCTTTGGCTCATTTTGACAAAAATGATTTTACTGTTCTGTGATTCTGCGCGGTTGCGCTAAATAGGGCTTATTTTACAAACTCTCTATGGAAAAGTTTTATAAGAAAGTTTCTAAAATAGGGTGTTTTTAGCGCAAGAGCGCAAATAAACCCACTGTTGTTGACGAGTAAATAGCAGTAGGGGCTTCCCAAATATTTTTGGGATATCACAAATATTTTTGTAGAACCTACTTCTTTTTCTTTCTAGTCACCTTCTTCTTTTGGTAGTTCCTGCTGCGGTTCTTGCTCCTGCTTTCTATCGTTACGCCATCCTTATTGGAGCCGCCCCGACTGAGAGGCTTCTTGTGGCTAACGTCCTTGCCTTCCCGCCGATCTGCCGTGCCGTTCTTGTTCTTGTCTGCGCCAGTCTTGTCTATCTTGCGTCTGGCCCGTTGCCGCTCCATGCGGGCTGGGTGCTCGCCACGCTCTTTCTGTTGCTGATACTCTTTTTTATAGGGTCTGGGCTTCTTCTTATAAGGCATCTTATAGTCCTATGTTTTTCCTTACAGGAAGGTTAGCTTCACGCTTGAGTATTGGGGTAAACCTAACAGCCGCTTCAATTTCATTTTGAATCTCATCTATCATGTCTCTCTTTAGGTCACTAGAAAGATCCGACCTTTCAACTATCTGTCTTTGTTTTCTTAGCTCACTCAGCCTTCGGCCTGTGTAGTTGAGCGTATCTTTCATTGCAAGCAGATGCCCTCTAGCCCTGAATACAGCCTCGTACTCATCCAGCCTATCTTCTTCAACCAGACGCTTTAAATCACCAGAAAGCTCCTTTACCTCTGCCCTTAAATCGTAGAAGTCCTGAACATCTCCGCTAGAGAATTTATTAAGGAAGAATCTCTTCATTACTGGAAGCTGCGTAAAATCTTTGGTTGGCGCTGCCGTGCCTTTATCTCCTAGAACTGCTGGGTTCTTAAAAATCATCTCATCGACAACGTCGATAATATAACCACCGATTGTCCCTACATAACCCCGCATAACATGGTCTATCTTCATTGGGCTTGTATTACCAATGATAGGTAGGTCAGATTTTCCAATTAGCTTGGCAAGCTCTGTATTGGAGGCTCTTGCTATAAGACCTTGGCTGCTGTTTTGAGAAAGATAAAACGGAACAATATCTCTGCCTGTATAGAAATTTTTATTCCAAACAGCTTCTATTAAGGGGGCAACTATCTGCGCTCCTAGCGGGTTAAGAGCAAGCGTTTCTCCTACCCCTCTGGTAAGAGATTCACCCAGCTCTCTTTGACTTGTTTGCCCTGTCTTGCCAAATACCTCTGCCACACCGTAGGTATCTAGAATTCTTTCTGGGATTGTCTTAAACAGCAGGCCTACCTCAAAAGGAACCGGAATCCTTAAAGGAACATCAACACCAAAAGACTTTGGCAAAGGGAGTATCCAGTTAAGGTCTCTCTGTTCATCGGTTGCTTTCTTGTACTCCTCATCGTCAGAGAACATTAACCAGTACGCCATAGTGGTGGCTGTAATGATGCTGCCCCTCATAAGAGCCGTTGCGGTCGCTTGCCTTCTGGATTTTTCTTTATCTGCCGAGTTGTGCCCCATGAAGCCACGGTACAATACATCCAGACCTTGAAACCTAGCGTTCAGGAAAGGTATAGCTGTAGTTAAAAGCCTTACCCCCGGATTCCTTCCTCTTCTTGAGAAGTTAATAACCTCTAGTGCTTGGAAAGCAGCCTCTGCTTCGTTACCTGTTCTGGCAAGGACATCGTAGTAAACCGCTTTTCTTGTGGCAGCATCTGAAGCTGTTGTTGCGTTTCCAGACCAATTCCACAGCTTTTTAAATATCCCTATGGAGTCCCCTGTACCATCGACATCAACGCCTCTTTCTTTAGAGTAATCGCCAAAAGCTCTTACTATATCCTCTGGGTCGTTAGAAAAATCATAGCCACCAACAACTCCAAACCTTTCAAGCTCTTCAAAGTTAAGGTTGATGTTCTTTACAGTGTCAATGACAGGGATAAAGTTAGCACCGGAAGTAACATACGCAGAGAGGGTGTCTCTCATCATGTTAGCAAACATGAATCCGGGGTCTCTAGTAATCATCTCCCTTAATAATTTGGACGGCCCGCCGACTAAAGATGTCCCCATGAGGGGTGCGCTAATAGGCTGCATTGACTCGTAAATAAGAGGATCTTTTATTGAATAGTGTTGGTCTACCCCATCAACCTTGAAACTAACAACATAGTTCTGTGTTTTGTTTCTTCTTTGTTCTGGCGTGGCTTTTTCCGCAAGGCCAATCTGTATCATGTCCCTGACAATTCTTTGCTGGGCTACGTTCTTCATGCCAGAGTCTATTGCCATAGACAAGTTTCTTGTTATCGCGTCAAGCATAGGGACGTTAACAGCTTTCTCGCTGCCCTTTAGCTTCGTCAGCTTCACTGCTGTTGTCATGTTGCGCTTAAACATCTGGGGGACATTCTTACCCAGATCAACGGTCTCGCCTTCGACTGCGTCAGCTTGCCGATAAAACGGTATGTAATCTGACATCTCTATCCATTTTTGAGCCAGAGCATCGTCCACAATACCCGTAGCCTTCATGAACTCTACTGTTTTACTGTTGTAGGCTTGCCAAGTGTCATACCACTCCTCAATGATAGGAACGCCGTCTTCATTTTTAAACTTGGCTATCTCCGCCTCAAGAACAGCTAGGTCGCCAGCCTCTGTCGGAACAGGCAGTCCTTGTTTTCTTAGCCTGTCGGCTCTTTTTGCTATGGCATAAGCCTGTGCAAGCTCTTCTAAAGAAACATTGTATTCATTGGAGTAAAGAGGAGCCATTACATCCACCAGCCCCTTGTACGTTTTCCTAACTCCTGACTTGTTAATGTAAACAAAATCTACGACTCTGGTCATGCCGTCTTGGTAAACAACGACACCGCTCTTTAGGGCAGAAGCAACTATACCCATAGATCTATCCGCAAACAGGGCCGCAGCTATGGAGCTTGTGTCGGCAAGATTTTCCTTGAAAGCTGGATCTCTATTGAGCACTTCTAGCCTTGCGTAATTTTGCATTGTCTCTTGTTTAAACTTGGTCAGATACTGAGACAGCTTGCCCTTAAAGGTTTGTGCTGCTTCTAGGTAGGTTTCGCCGGGGGTTGCATCTGTTTCTGGCTTGGCAGACACCCTGCTGACAACCGACTGGGCTTCAGGGGCAAGCTCCGGGGAGTTTCTTCTTGAAAACTTGTCAGTGAGGGTGGGGCTTGGGGTTATCCCCTCTTCTGGGTTCTGGGCGATGTATTGCGCTTCTGGGTCTGCTGTAAAGCTAAACCTTGGAACGTGATCTGCTGGTGTTTCTACGGCATCTTGCTCGTTCTTGTCTACTACCTTCTGTACAGCACCGGCATCTCTAGTAACTTTCTGGATGTCAGAGTCGCCACCAACCAAAGAGCCGTCAGCCCTTTCCCGTAAAACAGACATCTCACCAACAGATTCTATTTTAAGGGGCTGACCTCTTTCATCTACTCTGGGGTCTGGTCTTTCCTTTGTGTCTGGCTCAAATCCAAGTCGATCTGCTGTTCTTGTGTAGAGTTCCCAGAACGGTTTATAAAGCGTATCGTCGATCCTCCCGTATATATCGGATGATCCGGGGACGCCTCCTTCACTCCCAATGATTCTAATATTTTTCTTGTAGTCGCTCGATTCAAAATAGTCTCCTTCTTGGTAAAAAGCTACTGTATCAACATCCAAAGATGTGGGTAGTTTGGTGCTAAGCTCTTCAATAAACTCAGGAAGCATTTCTACTTCATTGTAAACAACCGAATCATCATACACTCGACCATCCATAAAGGAAAGAACGTCTGGCGAAACAAGGGTAAAGTTTAATCCGTAAGGACTTTTCTCAGGGTTAACGCTTCTGCCGATAACTTCAAGCTCTTCTAACTCAAAATTGCTGCCATCTTTTTTCTGTAGAGCAACTCCTACTTGAGAGCCTGAACCAAAAGAAGGTCGAGCCATAATAGCCGCATCCTGCAAAAGAGCATCACCCAATATGTTGGCAGCGAAAGAAGCCTGCCTTGGGGTTCCGTCAAGCAGCTTTACTGTGATGCTAGGCTCTATTCCTTCATAGCTACCAAAGGTCTCTGTAACTTCATGAGAGATACCCAAGTCTCTAAGGAAAGGTATTTGCCCTGACTCGTCAGTAATAACGTCTATAGCTTCTCTGTTGAAATCAACGATCTCCGAAAGCTCTACTTCTGCGGGGAAGCCGTAGCCTCTAGCGTTGCCGGGATTTGCAGAGAACACAGCTTTTGGCGCTCTAGCTCTGGCAACAGAAAGAAGGTCTTCATTTTGAAGAATGTTAGAAAACGAAACACTCTTTGTTGTTATTTTGTTTGAAGCCTTAATCGGATCAGCCAATGCTGGAGTTGCTGCATTATTTTTATCAAAGACGCCGGAATTAACCATGTCCTGTATTTGTTTTATTTCTGGCTGAGAAACATTTTTTGCTGAGTCCCACGTTCCGGGCTTTCCTTTTCTGCCGCTTTCTTTCAAGGGGCTAAGATTGCTCTTTGCATAAAACCACAAAGCGGCCTGCATTTGGTTAGGGGTTACACGAAACTCTTCTGCCAGCTTAGACGTTAAAAACTGTGCATACCTGTAGCTGTTATCGGTTGGTATTTTTGCATCGTCAACGACTCGATTACTGTCTGGATCTATTTTCTTTCTATTGAAGCCAAAGACTCTTGCCATATGAACATCTTGAACGCTAAATGGATTAAATTTATTAGCCGCCCTGTCCTGTATCATCTGCATGTAAGTTGATGTTTTCAACCCAGCCTCGGCAAAACCTTCGTTATAAAGTCTGGTTATTCTGTTTATCTGGTCGCCGGTTATTTTTAGCCCTTGCCCTCCGGGGCGTTTTCCGTTTCTTAATTCTTTTATAAACTTATCTTTGTCCTTAACAGGGTCTATTTTTCTAGCAACAGCCATGATGTGCAAAGTGTCAGCAAGGTTTTGCTCCGCAGAGTTTTGCTGAGATGTTATGCCAAAAACAACAGAAGCTTCTGGCAGATTCTTTTCTCCAACTATTTCTCTAATGCCGACGCCAAATTGGTCGTACCATCTATTGCTATTTCCAGCCAAACCCACCCTAGCCATCATTCTCAGGGTGGTAAAGGGCGTTGGTTTTACGTTGGAGTCAAGCTTGTTTTTTATTTTTCTCCCGCTTTTTGTTTTACTAGTTCTTGGCGAAGGAGAGCCTGTAACCTTAGCAAGCTGGCTAGATGTAGGAGCTTCGGATGCTTTAAACAAATCCAACAGTCCTTGCTCAACCTCACCTATCGGAAGTATTGGTGATAACTCTTCAGGAGTAGGAACCCTTGTTTTTATTGGCAAACCCTGTCTTGAAAATTTATCCTCCAAAGAAGCTTCTGGTATGAAGTCAGGCATTCTCTGCCCTTCTGAGGTTCCTCTCGCAACTATCTCTGCTACTTCTTGGGGTAACCTGCCGCCTCTTTCTCTGGCACCAACGGCTCCGCTTTCTATGTCAGCAATAAGCCCTTCAAAGGTGGTATACCCAGATCCCGAAAGGAATCCTTTAAGTCTTGCAAACAGCTCAGGTATTCGGGAAAGAAGATTCTTTGGCTTCCCAGATATTATCTTAGGGTTTCTTCTAGCAGCACGAACCAGCTCCGCTACCGCTTCTTCGATCTTTCCTTCGTCAGTTAGATCCCGGTAATTTTCACTGGCAACCCGAAGGAATGTTTGATCAGGGACTCGATCTGACTTTACATTTTCTGTTGCCTTAGAAAGAATTGACCACTCTTTATCTGTAAAGAGATTAGCTTCCCTCATGGCGTGGACTTGTTCGTGATGAAGCAACTCTATTGCTCTATCAACTTGCTGCTCTACAGGTAGAGTCGAGTCAATCTTGTCTAGACCTAAGAATATTTCCCCGGTTGGAGTTGAGTAGAATGCTTGAACATCTGAGGGGGGAGCATCATCTAAAATCAGTGAAGCAGACCCTCCAAAAGACTCACCGCCTACCTCTCCCGCAGCTCTCGGCCTAACACCAAAGACAAGCTCACCTTCAGCGTTCCGCAAGACATTTTGCAGGGTTCTGGAGATCGTAGCCCTGATGTCGCCAAGGCCCGTCTTATCCATCCTCTCATCTAACGCTTTCTGTATGACCTCAAGCTTCTCGTCGCCTAAAGTTTTCTGCGGCAACAGCAGTGGAGGCTGATCATCCGGAACAACCTCTTCCTGCACGGCTTCTATGGCAGGCGCTTTCGTTGGCAGAAAGTTAACAAGGGGAGTCGGATCAGCAAACTGAGGTAAAGACCTGATCTTCTGATAAAGGATCTTCATCTCTGCGTTTGAGAGGTCATTTATTCTTTTACTTCCAGAAGCTTTAACGCCAGTAAACGCTTCTATCAGAACCCTAAACTCAGGAGAGCCAACCTCTGTGACAATATTCTTGCTGTCGAGTAACCTGTTCAGCTCAGGTATTCTAATATTCTTATTTGCAAATACTGACTCGTCAACACTTGTAATGCTTCTATCTTCGTTTCTTTTTTTGGCGTAAAGAGAAGCGTCAAACATATTGACAAAAGGCTTAACCTCAAACTCATCACTCTTTGATTTCTTTTTCTTTATCCCGGTGATATGCCCTGCTATCACTTCTCCTGACGAGGTAACAACAACGGGCTTGCCATCTGGGCCTTTCTTAGCTGCGTAGGTTTCTGTTTCTATCTCGCCTGTTCTTATGTTGCCAAACTTCGCCCCAAGAACATCCTTCACTTCTTCTACCGTAAAAGAATTTGTTGGGGTCTTGCCTTTAGCCATTCTTTTTTTGTTAATTCTCTGACTCATTGTCAGCTTAGACGGGGCTGTATTGTTTATCTCTTCGTTTGATAGTTGCTCGTTAAAGCCCTCAATAACAGTTGTTCCTCCTGCTTGGTTCAACTCAGCAGAGGTGTAAGTGTTTTGGTCTGTATTGAGAGTCTTCCAGCCGTAAGCAAACATGGTGCTTCTTTCTTCTGGAGAAAGATCTAGCCCAGAGTTATCAATAGCTGTATTTATTCTTTGTGCAACCTCTGCGTCAGAAAGCTGCTCATTAAGGTTTCCCGCAAGGCTTATCGCCTCTTCTTTTTGGTTGCCTGCAAAAGGTTTTCCGTAGCGAATGCCGCCAGCCACCACTTCAAAAATTCGCGTACCATCAGGGGCTGTTTTTTCTTCAACATCAAAAGAAGCTTCGGGGATGTAATCTTTTTCTTTTGTGGAGTACTCTATTCCTTCAAACGTGAAGACTTCATCCTTATTTTTTTTAGCATTAGCAAATGCAGCTTCAAACCTTGCAGCTTTTTCTCTTGCTTTTTTACCAGCTAATAAGAATTTTCCTCCAGCCAACTGCCTTATACGCCTAGCGTACTGAAGCATTGGATCTTTGCTTCTTCTGGATGGTATGTTTGTGGGTGCTGGCAGGACAACCTGTGAGGAAATCCCCTCAACAGGAACTCCGTCCCTAGAAAGAACTACATTGGTAAAGGTTCCGTCATCGTTAACTCTCCTAACGTAACGCTCCTCTCTGCCTTTCTTGAAAGAAATTTTTTCTTCCGCCTGAAACTCATTACCTTCCCTGTCTACGACATTCAGGTATGCCCCAGAGCTACCCGCCGCCCCGGCAAGCTCTCCACGCCTTGGTGCTTCTATTTCGCCAAGATCCACTTCAGAAGCAGTAGATGGCGCTAGTCCCTGTCTTGCAGCCAGCTCTTGTTCGTAGACAACTTGAGCAGAAGAAACCTCTTGAGCTAATTTTTCTCTTTCTATTTCCAAGATCTCTTTAGCGTTTTTTTGAGCTTCGATCTGTGCATCAGCACCCATCTGCCTTCTTCGTCCGGCTGCACCATCCAAGGCTAGATCTGCAAGCGTACCAACCGCACCACCTATGGTGAAATCGTCAAGCATAGAGTCTGATCGGGCAAGGTTTTCGTTATAGATGCCGCGCTCTGTAGCGTCTTGAAGTATGCCTGCAACTGCTTCTTGGACACCCTCAACAACGCCGGTTCCCAAGGCTTCTTTAATTCTTGCTGCAATGGTCGCTTTTACTTCTGGGTTGGCATTTTTAGAAATCCTAGACAAGATTCGGGTTGGGGCAAAAAGCTCACTAGCACCTATTACTGAGCCAAAAACACCAATGGCAAGGTCTTCGTCACCCTCAGAGATCTCTATCCCTTGGTCTCTTGCTGCTTGTATTCTCTGGGCTTGATCTCCAGCTCCAGAACCAACAGCCAGAGCGCCTGCTCCCCCCAACTGACCAAGACTAGCAAGCTTTCCTGTGGCTCCAGCCACCTTGAGCACCCCTGCCGGGGTAAAGAAGCTGGCAAAGGAGCCAAGCCCCTCGCCAAACTTTGTCATCCATGTGTCTCTGTAAGCCTCATCAGCTCCCATTGACTCTTGCAGAGCAGCCCTACCATCTCTTGCAAGGCTGACCATTGCGTTATCTTCACCACTGTCTATAAGATCTTCTAACCCTATAGTGTTGGTGGCAGCATCAGCTAGTTCAGCAAGACCCTCGCCTGCTGTGAGGAAAGATCCTGCGAATCCACGGGGGATCGCCTTGGCTGTCTCAAAGACTTGACCGCCAAAGGTTCTTTCATCGGCGAAGGGATCTTCCCCTTGCTCTGCATCGTACTCCTCAAAGAGAGCCTTTATCTGCATGGGGTTTGGGGGGGACGCTCCCTCGACCCGCAGAATACGACCCGCAGGATCTCCCACTTCATAGATAGGCATTATCCAGCTTTCCCTTGGATGGTGTACCCAGCAGTGCTGTCTGAGGGTGCCCCCATTCCCGAACCAAATTGATTGATAGCATCTCCAGCCATTCTTCTCAGATACCACGCCCTTCTTTTCGTATCACTCATAGAGCTTAGCTCTATAGCTAAGGCAGGATTATTAGCCATTAAGGTTTTAATCTCTGCATCTACGATATGATCTGGGAATTGGGCTGCAAACTCTCGGGAATTGGCTAGTGCTGTTGCCGACTCTGCGCTGGCATCGTAGTACCTTGCCATTGCCTCATTTTTAAGCCTGTCACTTCCTGCTTCTTGAACCTTTAAAAGCAGCTCTGATCGTTGGAGGACAGCGTTGTACAGTTTTTCATTACGGTTAATGGCATTCTCAGCGCCTTTTATTGCCAAGTTCTGAAGAGCAATATCTCGCTCGTTCTGCGCTTCAAGAGTTTTAATTCCAAGAGTGGATTGTTGCTGCCTATCTGCTAGTTCTATTTGACGCTGAAGCGTAGTAAGCCCTTTCTCTTCTTCTCTAGCTTCTCTTCTGGAAAGCATAGCCGCCTCGCCTGCCTTAGAAATACCTCCAGCCATGTCGCCCCCAGCTATCCCAGCGCCAAGCTGGATTAGGGCGTTAGAGCCTGCATCTCTTCTTGCCTGTTCAGCAGCTAGTTTAGACCTAGCTTCTTCCTTCTCTAACAAACCCTTGAAATCTACTTTATGACCCAAGTAGTCTAACTTTTTCCCCAGCTCACCCTTTAACTCAGAAAGATCAACCGTTCCAAATGCAGGCATTGCGGGGTCAACGAAACCACTCCCTTGACCTCCCGCACCGCCACCAGTCAAAGCAGCTACTCTAGCCTGCTCTGCTGCCTCGGCATCCGCAGCATCATCTATTTCAAATTGCGCGAAGATATTTTTAAACTCAGGCTCAGAGATTTCTATACTTTTGTATTGAGCGTACTCGTCAAGAGTGCCCGGAGCAAACAGCTCTCGATCTCTGGCCTGTTCTGCTGCAAGAACATTTTCATTAAATGTTCTGGTTATATCTGGGCCTTCAAGGTAGCCTCTATCACCTAAAGCTTCTCTTTTGGCAATAATGTCTCTTTGTCTAGCTTCAGACTCTGCTCCGGGCAGAGCATACGCCCCAGCACCCGGAATTACTCCCATGGCACTAGGCGTTTCCCTCAAATCAGCGATACCTGCCGCCCTCTCTCTTTCTATAGCCTTATTCATAGCCTCTTCGTATGTCGCTCTCATTTCTGGCGTTGCTTGACTTAGTAGCTCCTCGGATATACCAAGCTGAGACATGATCCTTTTAATATCTGGAATTCTCCTCCCATCATACATCCGATAAGGCATCATCCCGCCATCGGCAGCCATTTCCAGCGTTTCTCCAGCGTAGATCATGTCTGGATTGGAGATTTTGTTAGCTAAAGCAAGAGCCTCTACGGTTGTTCCGTGAGCTTGGGCAATACCCGAAAGGGTGTCCCCTCTTTGGATCTCATACCTAGCTGAACCCAGCTCTTCCAAAACATTCAAAGCGTCTAGATTTTCGGCCTCTGCTTCTTGTTTAGCAGCCACTCTTGGGTTTACTTTAACTGAGCCTGCTTCAGGCGCGGCTATCAGCTTAGCCAATTCAGGATCAAAGCCCTCCAAGAAGCCAGCCTCCCCGAGTTTGGGCTTGGCAGATCTAGATACATCATCCTGCAAGGCCGTTAAAGATATGCTTGGCTTTGCAGAAATCTGAGCTAACCTAGCCGCATCAATGCCTAAATTTTCTTCTTCGGACAAGCCGCTTGTAAGAGTTTTTTGAGGCTCGGAATATTCTGCGGCAATCTCCTCTAAAGGGGGAACATAAAACCCATGAGACTCCAAGGCTTGCGTTAATTCCCCAATATCTGGAGGACGACGAAGATTTAAAGCTGCGGCTACAAGCTTTGGAACTTGCTCTTGGGAAAGACCCTTCTGGACTGCTCTATCTATAACCCCTTGCACCCCCCCTCCGACACCCGTATCTTCTCCAAGCGCACCCAAGATCGTTTCTTTTTCGGGATCACCTTCCGCATACATGATTTGGTTGCCCATCCTGTTCAGCACCGGACTCCCCATATCATCTCTTCTGCCGCGAGGATAAACGCCTCCTTCATTAATATAAGAGCCTCCGCCCATATTTGTTATGTTGTACTCCAGCGGGAAAGGAACCGTCTTTCCCTGATCCATCCGATAAGGCATCATGCCGCCACCGGCAGCCATCATCCCTTGCTGCATCATAGGATCTTGCATCATAGGATCTTGCATTGGCATCTGCATCATTGGGTCTTGAGGCATCTGCTGACCCATCGCAAGATCTTGAGGCATCTGCCCCATCATGGGATCTTGCATCTGCCCCATCATAGGATCTTGCATTGGCGGCTGCATCATGGGGTCTTGGCCCATCATTGGATCTGGTGCGCCCATAGCCATACTCATTAACGGGTCAGGGTTAGGGTTCATGGCTGCTATGCCGCCCGAAATTATCTGTTCTGTAACGGTGTTTTGGGGAACCTGCTCATCAAACTTGCTCCTCATCTTCTCCCGTCTTTGAATCTCAGAGACAACTAGATACTGGGGGACATTCCCTGTCGGGGCTTGCGCCTCCTCGACAAGCACCTGATCAGGCAATCCTTTGATGAGATCTTCTTGTTCAAGTATATTCATATTTAACCTCTCAATGCTCTATACAAACCAAGCCCACCAATACCAGCACCCAACGCCTGTTGTGTCGCTGAAGGGCCGCCGTACATACTTCTTGTTTGGTCTGGTGAGACAGGTAATCCCTGCAACATCTGACTGAAAACATTGAGCTGCTGGTAAGGATACGTTCTCTGGCGCAGGTAGTCTTCGTAACCTGTGTCGAGCGATCTTTGCGCCATACCTCTTCTGATTTCGCCAACACCGCCCAAGGCTCCCAGCCTTTCGAGTGCCATTGCCTGATCTGCCTTGCCCAAATCACCTAGCATTCCTGCGGCCTGCAACGATTGGCCTCTTGTTGCCATGTCCTGACCAAGACCTGCAAGCCCCAGCCTTGACCTTTGCTCCATCAACGCCGCGTTCTGCTGTCTTGCCTGCATCCTGCGGCTGTCTTCTTCCATTCTGGATCTTCTGTCGGCCTCGATACCCTGCATCGCTTGCTGATAACCAGCTAATCCACCTTGAGCCTGCATGTCGCCAAGCTGCTGATTCAGGTTTCTCTGCCGCTCAGACTGCATAATAGCCTCTCGGTAGCCACCTAACCCGCCAGCTTGAGCCGCCTGACCTGCAATCTGGTTACCCTGCATGTCAGACTGCCTAATGGCTTCCCGCTTCTGAATGTCTGTAACGTTCTGCTGGTACGGGTTCATATAGGCACCAACAGTATAAGGGTTGGCAACGCTACCGCCGAAATAGTCCGTTCTCTGCGTAGGCGGCTGGAACTGCCTTGCAAGATCCATTCCCTGTCCTGTGGGCTGGTAGCCAACTTGGGTGCTAATGTCAGTCGCAGACCCTATCTGTGAGGGCGCGCCCTGCATACCCATCTGGGCTGTACCTTCTTGCGCCATCGACTCATAAGGGTCAAAGTACGCCATCCGCTGACCGGGATAAGGGGTGTACGGCCTTGTTGACTCATATGCCGTCCTGCCAAGCAGATTTTCAAACCAAGGCCGCGCATACTCCGGCAAATTGTTTTGAGTTACCGTGCTTGTGGTGTGACTTGGTGCGCTACCGCCACCTTTCATCCTAATCATGGGTTATATCCTTTTCATAAAAGACCAGCGACTCTTCATAGCCAGACTTCTTTAGTTTTCGAGAAAAACCTTTTCTTCCCCAAATCTCTATACAGTGGCAACCAACATCCTTTGCGTATCGCTCAAGCTTGTTTAATACCACATCAATGGTAGAACCCCCTGTCTGCCCATCAATGCCACCGGCAAACTGGATAGCTAAGGCAATCTTATTGGGGTAATGGATAATTTCGGTTGTCAATGCGTTGGTAATCTCATTGTCTTTATCAAAGGTTACCCAAAGCTGTTGCTTTCCATTCGCTAGAGCAAAAAACAAACTCCGAAGATCCCACCTGCCGCCTGTCCTGTCAGCTCCTCCCCTTAATAATCCTTCAACATCAGGCCAAACGGTATTGACGTAATTAGAAGGCACCAGAGTAACCGTGTAATTAGCAACCCCTTCTTCTATTGGAGTTATCTCGGCTAGGGAAAGATCATCTATTGGTTGCAAGTTGGCTTTCATCGCGGCAGAACCCCTCCCTTACGCAACGGGCGTGGTTGCTGGGTGGTGTTTGTTCTTTCTACCCTAACTCGATCCAGCATTCCGTCTAACTGCTGAACGCCCGCATCTGTTGACCCGTCACCAATACCGGAGACAACATCGGCAGGGACAATATACTCGCCGGGAGATACAGCAACAGGCTGCTGGTTACCAATCATGCCCATGATCTGATCATCCATGCCGCCGCCGGGGCCAACAATTTCTCCCTCTTTCTGGGAGCCGGGGACTATTCCTTCAAGAACAGATTCCCTTAATGCTGAGAAAGATTCTTCGCCAAACTCATCAATAAAGGCTTGGATAACAACCCCCGCCTCCTCCTCTGGCAACTCACCTAAAACTGCCATTGCAGCCAGATCAATTAAACGATCCGCATCTGCGTTTACCTGAGTCTCACCGCCTTCCGCGAAAGGACTAATATTGAAGTTGCCACCGTACTTCATGTACTGGTCATACAGGTCGGTATAATCCTCTGCTGACAGCCCAGCTCCAGCAGGCGAAGTGGTTGTTGTTTCAGTTGTTGTTTCAGTTTTTGTTTCCTCGCCAGACGTTGTACCCTGCAAATCACGAATAGCGTCTAAGTATTGTTCATACGTTATCTCTCCAGCCTGAAACTGCCTAGATAGCTCTGGAATGCCTGTAAGATTTGCCGGACTACCTTCGCCGCCCCCTTCGCCGCTGCCTTCCGATGGAGCCGCTATTGGATCTGGCACCCAGTCTTTGAACGGGTTGGGGTTAACGCCTCTCTCAGGAGTGAAATACATGATTTCCGGGCCAAATCCGGGTAGCCCCTGTTGAGCATATGCGTCCTGCAACTGCCCCGGAGAGATTACATAAGGGTCTCTTAGTGCTGCTTGTTGCTGGGCAGGGATAGCGTTACCGTAGCCGCCCATTCCAATCATGTTGCCAAAATCAATATTTCCAATGCCCCCTCCAGCCTGCATGCCCACTATCGGCGCACCCATCTCCATCAACCCGTTAAATCTTTTCTTGAAGTCACTAGGGTCTAAAGAAACAATGCCGCCTGCGTTTGCATATTGGGCACCGTAATCAGTTCCACCGGGGTCGTATGGGGCGGGTGTCAGGCTAGGGTTAAACTGATTTGCAAGTATCGCCTCACCCTGTCTGGCAAGCTCAGCCTCGCTCATTCTTTCGCCAGCCTTATCAAACTTTCTCATAGCCTCTTCTGCTACCATTTCAGCGTTGTAACCTTCAGCTACAGCGGCTGGGATAAGTGCTTGGGGAGAGGTTAGGGCTGCAATCCCTTCTTTTGAGAACATGTCTCCCACTCTATCGCCAAATGACGAAGGATCGGGAACAACGCCTGACAAATCTGAGGCCGGCATTATTGACCCTCCCGGTAGAGCCAGACTTTCAAATGATGGAGTCTCCATGATTGCCTTTCCTACATCGCTAGACAAGGCTTCTCCTGCGAATCCTTCTGTCGTAGTCGCGGCATCTTTTGCTGCCCCGCCAATACCACCTAAAGCAGACCCTATGCCAAATCCTGTAATGCCTGAGACTAGTCCCTGTTTAAGGTCGCCGGTTGATGCCCAAGAAGCCAGCCCTGAACCTATTGCGCCTGCTGCTGCTGAACTTAATCCCGTAGCGCCAAGTATCCCACCAGCACCAAGCCCTGTCAGGGCAGCACTACCTCCCAAGCTCCCCAAAAGAGGAATAAGGAATGGTAAGAACGCTTCTGGCTGCCCTGTTTCCGGGTTAACAGTAAGAGACCCTGTGGGAGACATGGATGCAAGCCCCTCAACCTCTATAGGGTTCATGTGGACTAGCATAGAGTCCCCATATCTGCCCTGCTTGGCTAAGAGGCCCGCTACACCTTCGAGTCGTCGTTGTTGTTGCTGCTCGTACATTAAGTAGTCTCCACGCCAAACAGGTTAAAGCTCACATTGGATGCACTTGTGTAAACTTTGACCACATCGGCTTGATTTAAACATATCCCGATTACTACGGTTCTTGTTGTTGTCGCCGCTAGGGCTTCATCATAGAAAATAAATTGCTTGTCGTCTGCCCCTGCGCCAGCGACATGAATGCTGACCCTGAAGGTGATGCCAGAGCCTCCCCGGTTGCATATCACCAGAGAGCTTACGGTTGTCTGTGTCAGGTCAGGAGCAGTGTAGAGGGTGGTTACCGTTGTTGCGCTTGGGTCTAGCTGGCCCAGAACCTTTATAGAATCTGCCACTAGGAGGCTCCCATCAAAAGAAATTGAAATCGCCGCATCGCTAAAGATCCCGGCTTGTCGCCCTGAGTCTTAGCAAGGCCTATATCATTTTCTATTTGATCCAAGGCAAATTCCAAGGTTCTTCTGGTAACAGCTTCGTTCTGGACATTGTACTCCTCCAACGGAACAGGCAACGGGTTTCTGCGTCTTTCCGCCATTATCTTCTACCGTCCTGTCTCAGCCCAAACCTAAAGCCGCCTAACCTCCAACCAAACCCAACACCGCTGCTTTCAACCCGAAGGATAGTGTGCCTCGCTCTGGCTCTGACGTTAGATTGGGTTGTACTGCTGGTAATGGTAGCTGTGGCTAATGTAGAGGCTGTTTCCAGCGGGAAGTTACTGCCTTTTATCGTCATGGCAATAGAAGCGTCACCAGTTTCCCCGCTGAAATTAAAATCAGGCACAACCCTGTTGATCATTGTAAACCTTTCACCGTCACCAATCTCTAAGTCTCCAGACTCTATGTATGCCGTCAGTGCAGAACCGTCATCGTCATATCCGACTTCATGGCTGTAAAGATAGTTAGCTTCTGTGTCAGTTGTCACGCTGGAGGCTACTGGCCCATCCAGAACGCCCGAATCAAGCCAAGCTCCTCTTGCAAGGGTTCCCACAGCCCACAGGTTTTCTTCATAGTTGTAAATGACATAATTCGTTATGTCCGGGGTGCCTGCCCCAGAAGGGTAAAACCAGATAATTTCTGAAAAAGCATTATTTTCAGCCGCAAACACTTTAAACGCCTGCGTCATGTTTATGCCGGAAAACACATAATCCTGTACAGAACAGGGGAGCTTTTGTACCGCCCCGTTGTAGACGTAGAACCCTGTCTTGTCCATGAAGAAGACATTCCCTCTGGCATTAACTGCCGCATTTGGGGAAATCATCGAAACATCTGGGCTCAGGGAGGTGAACTCAAAAATAAACGGGGCACCTACAAACCGCATGGAGTGCAGGCTAGTATCCGTCCATATCAGTATTTCCTGTCTGGTCTGAACCGCACCAACGATAACTGATCCCGAATTGACTCTGACCCCGCCAGCGGTATTAGTTGCCGTTGGAGTCCAGTCTGCCGCGCTTTCCTGATCAGACCACCTCACTAGCAGTGGATCTTGGACGGCAGAGCCTAATGTATTAGAACCAAAAGCAATAACATGCTGATCATTATCTGAGACTAAAACCTGTGCAGCAGCCGTTGGACAATCTGATGCTCCCCCAAGAGAGGTGATATCCACAGCTCTTGTGCCTACCCCTGAAGACTGATCCCAATAATAAATGCCGCCATTACGGACATTAAAAATTAAGTCTTCCCCAAAGTTATCTTGGCTATACAGTCTTAACTGTCCAGCAATACCAAGGGCTGCGCCGCTTCCCCAAGTTCCATCTCCCCACGGTGCTGCTCCCCACCCTACTGCTGACACATAAGTATTAAGGCCGGTAGTAATCTGGTAAGCCCCCACCACAGAAGATCCGCCATTGCCACTATCACTAGAATTCGCAGTAACAGTGTCCCCGCTAGTATCTTTAGCGACAATGGTATAAACATTCGCACTAGAAAGCGCCGCGATCTGATATTCCTGATTCAGGACGGCAGCCGTAATAGTGCCGCCCAGACTTGCCGCACCGGAAAAGGTGACAAAATCATTTTTAGCGGCACCATTACTAGCGTCAGTAACAGTTACCGTGGAAGATCCGTTTGACGCGGAAAATGTTACATCCCCAGCCGAGGTGGTAACTCTCAAGGGGGTTATGTCGTTAGGCTTAACGCCTTCTACCACATAAAATTTTAGGTTTGTTCCCAGCCCAATATACTTAACAACCGCAAGAGAAGCCCAAGCAAATGCAGACCTGCACACCCCAAGGAAAGAGCTTTCAGTATATTTTGTCCACCCGCCTATCTTTTCAGGCCTGCCTTTTCTAAATCTGATCTTGTCAGAATCAAACCAGCCAGAATCCGCAGTGTATTCTGTGCCCTCCTTATTTACACCGGGAGAGAACTGTATTTTTTGCAATGGCATAGTTAGGCTCGGCGCGAATTCAGTTGATCTAGCATCCCGTTGAGGTTTGGCTGTGCTGCTCCAACACGACCACCCCGCGCAAACCCCGTGTTGTATCTAGCCAACCACTCTTCGTTAGAAAGAGCTGGAGGCAAAGAGGAGCGTCGCGGCGGAGGTATTGAAGCCATTCTAGGCGGCGGAGCCATTCCAGTAAGCCCCGGAAGGCCTTGGAGACCTTGCTGTCCCATAAGCCCTTGGAGTCCTTGGAGTCCTTGCTCTCCTATGAGCCCCTGAAGACCTTGCTCTCCTATGAGCCCCTGAAGACCTTGGAGTCCTTGTTCTCCTTGTTGTCCTACTTGTCCTACTTGTCCTACTTGTCCTGCTTGTCCTTGGAGTCCTTGGAGTCCTTGGAGTCCTTGGAGTCCTTGAAGTCCTCGGGCTCCACGCAAACGAGGATCATTCTGAATCGCTGATTCCATCCCCTGATACGTTAGATAATTGCTAAGATCGGGCGCAGCGTAGTCGGGTAAATCCGCTGCGGTTAAATAACCGCTAAGGTCTGGCCCTTCGGCACCTTCTAATTGTCTTAATCTTGCTTGCAGTTGGCTAGGGTCAAAAGGGTTAAACTGAGGAATTTCCCTTCCTTCCAACTCTGCTAATCTGCCTTGCAGCCTCGATGGATCAAATGTTCCTTTGCCTTCCAAAGCAGACAATCTTTGTTGCAACCCACTCGGATCAAAAGGATCGGCAGCGCCCCCCATAGAGCCAAGGCCTTCTAGCGAAGCCAATCTTTTCTCTATTTCTGAGGCATCAAATGTTTGCGTCTGCCTGTTCTGCAATGCGTCGATCTGTTGCTGAAGCCCCGAAGGATCGAACTGTTTAAATGTCCCCTTTCCTGCTGCCTCTGCAAATTCCGAAGAAGTGAATGTAGAAGGAAGCTGCTCACCAGCAGCGGCTTGATCCTCCGCAGCTTCAATTTCCATCTGCCTATAACCATCCATTGTAAGGCCAGACATAGGGCCGTAAGTTGGATGGTTGTAAGTGTAGCGACCGTCCGCATCTGGTGTTGGAGAGCCGGATGACGCAGACGTAGCAGGATTCTTGAACTGCCGCCATTCCTCGTTAGTTACAAAACCATCACTGTTAAGATCGCCCCCTTGCGTGACTGCGCTGGCATTGTGTGCCACCGCTTCTTCGTATGTCTTCCCCTGCCTTTCCATTAGGTTGGCGATTTGACTTTCATAAGCCGCAGACCCTGCGCTAGGCTCTTGCTGAGCCCCTCCCGGTGGGGTGTATGTCTCTCCGGGGAACATCTTCTTGAACCAAGCTTCGTCTGACGTCCCCTCCAATTCTGCATTTCTTCCCTGCGCCGCCTCTCTTGCAGCATCTCCTTGCTCTTGAGTTGTACCCACTCGCTCATGGTAATCAAACCAATTTTCATCTGCGCGTTTGTCCGTCGGATTAGCAGGCACTTCTGGAGAGGGATAACCTCCGCCGAAGATAGGATCTTCGGCTCTACCGCCTTTGCCGCCACCACTTTGCTGGTAAAAAGGAGAAGGAGCGTAGGGAGAAGGATAACCTCCGCCGCCGCCACCCCTGAACCTGTCAAGCATATTCAGCGTTGTGTCACGCCGGTAGGGGTTCATCAGGTTGTTTGGCCCAGACAAGGACTGAATCAAGTTCTGGCTCCTCATGGGAGCGCCGTAGCCCTGATCCCTAAAGGGTATGTTGGTTGGAGTTACCTGCCCCATGCCGCCACCAAAAATTGGCCCCATGTTCTGGTTGCCGTAACCTCCGCCGCCATCTTGGGGCATCATCGGCGCATATCGGTCAAACCTTTGCTGGTAAACAGGAGAAGGAGCGTATGGGTTTCTATAGCCGCGAGGCATTTGTTGCTGCCTTGGAGGGAAGCGTAAGCGTCTGCCAAAATCCATTACTGTCATATTTTTCTCCTATGCGTCAGCTAAAGCTAACATTCTTACTTTTAGTCTTTCGGCGCGTTCAGGCGTTTGACCAGCCCATCTTGAGTCGAGCATTTCGAGTGCAGCCCTTTGCCACTGATAGTCTTCGATAGCCACTTTAAGATTCTTGAATTTACTTAATCCCCCCTGCCCAAGCTGAAAACACATGTTAACTAAAATGTGTTGAGCTTCTTGCGGGAGTTCTTCCCAGTTGCCATAAATCTTCTCACATCCATCAATCGCAATCTGGACATCCCCTTGAAAGAGTTCGTAGCACCTATCCTCTGAGATACGCTGGTCATCAGTAACATCAGCACCAATTCCGTAAACTTGCAGGTCATTTTCTACGTCCGTGCCAAGAACCTTGTGGCCTATCCCCACCGTTTTGTGGTGTTCACTACACAAATAGGCATGGAGTACTCTACCTTCGTCGGCAGAAATTTCTTCATAAACTTGCTTCACATCGACTGTCATTTATTTTTCCCTGCAAAAACTTGGCTTCCAAAAAATACGCTGACCACGCCCCCTGTTGCGAGAAAATACATATTTGCCATGTCTGAGAGCAAGACAGCGGCATCATTCATCCCCAAGAACGAGCAAATAGCTACCCCAGATGGGTATAAAAGCATACCGCCTAGAGCAAACCAAACCATACTGCGTTGAGCATCAGCTTTTTCGTGCGCTGCTTCTAGCTGCTGAAGTCGCGCAGTTGTTTCAAGCTCCTCATCTGAAACTATACCATCACCGTCTGCATCGTATTTCGCGTATTCACTCCCCGGTTCTAGTTGTTTAGGGGTCATGCTACTCCCGGTAATTTCTTCATCTTAACGTAGTTGGCCATATAATGATCTTTGATTGCGCTTCCTCGTTTACCAAACTCGACCAGCTTGTTGTGCCTCCTACACACCCCTAAAACTGGCACTATATCCTTTCCATGCCGGTACTGGGTCACGGGTACGGTATCCAGTATCTTCAATCGTCCACACCGAGGAGCGCCGAAGGTTACAATTTGCTTGGGCGGGATCTCGTCCCTTACCATTAACGCGCCAACAATAAGGGCTACCGCGCCCCCTAAGCTATGCCCCGTTAACTCTATGCTCTTATGATCAATGTCCTGCTCTAAGCACGTTGAAGTCACTTTATTAACAAGCCGTCTGCTGGCCTTGAGAAATCCTGCGGGGCACCAGCCTAGCTCTCGCGTCCACAGAGGGAGGATGCGTATGTCTCGTATTGCATCCTTGGGTTCATCAGTACCCCTGAAAGCAAACACATTACCCTTTACCAGCACCTCAATATTAGCTTCCTCAAAAGTGCTTTCTTGATAACATTCTCCGCAAATACGGGATAATTTCTGATGATTAGTCATCGTTGAGAGCCCTCTCCTCTGGATCACGCTCACAATCTACATGGTCAGAGCTGCGTTTTATCTTAAAGGCACCATTTAAGAAGGGCACTGTGTTAGGTACTTCAAAGCTGTACTCCCTCGTCCCACACACTTGTAGAGATGAGCACCCAGAAATAAATAAAAGGCTAATCAAAAGTAAGCGTCCCATAAAAATCCTTACAATTAGAGGTATTTAGCTAAGAATACGGACGCCAGAATAAAAGGGTAAACTCCCCAAATAGACATTTCCATCCTATCCATTCTTTGAGACCCCCGCTCTAGCCGCTCCTCAATAGCCTTGAATCGGAGCGCGCACTCCTTCTCATGCGTTTCAATCTTGGCGAGTGCATCCTTAGCCATTATTCCTTCGCCTTACCAACATTGATTGCCAGCAAATCGACTATCTTGTACGCTTTTGCAAGCATTGAGTCATCTTTCGGTGTAGGAGTTACCGCAGCAATTGCACTACATGACGCAATTAAAGCCGTGAGAATATTTACAATTTCTATGAGCTGATCCATTTTGATGTCCTGTTATTCAGTGTCGTTCAGTGGATTTTCAAGTATCTTCATAATCTTTTCTTCTAAGTCTTTTCTTAGCTCTCTAGTCTCTGCATCCATCTCTTTGAAGCGGCTATTCATATCACGCTCCATAGCATACACATCATTTCTAATCTCTCTTTGTGTGTCTGCTGATGTCTTTTCAGTTGTCCTTGCTAAGTCCATTACCGCACCAGTCTCTTCTCTTACTATATTAATATCCCCTTTGGCTGTATTAATATCCTCTCTGGCCGCGTTAATATCTTCTCTCAAGTCAATTTTAATGATCTCTGTAAGCTCCGTTAGCCTTACAAGCTCTGTTTGTATTGCGTCTGGCTTTAGATTTGCCAATGTATCTTCTGCTTCAAGCAAACGGCTATAAAGTTCAAAACCTCCCCACAGGCCACCGATCAATGTGCCTAACAACGGAATTATAAACAGCATTTTACTGCCGCTCATTTTTATTCCCTCATATTCTACTTCTGCCATTTCCTTCCTTGTTAGTTTTACTCCTGATTATATTGACTGTGTATCATTGCCTGTAGTTTTCCTTGAGTTCTACCTGCCATCCTGTAAAACCCTGCCACGTTATCAACAGTCTTCTGCCCTTTATACACTTGGGAGCTATCATACCAACTTTGCTTATCTGCCAGTTGTGCTTGTGATGTGTACTCGCTAAACCCCGCAGAATACCCTATATACGAGACAGCGATAGTTTGGTCGCCATAATCGTTAGTGTTCTCGTTGTCTTGCTGTAATTTGTTTAACTCTGCTTGTAAGTTTGATGCTATAACGGTTGAACTAACAGAATCTGCTAAACTTTCTACTGCACTTGATTGTCGTTGCTCTTGGAACGTAGGTGCTTCAACTTCAAACTTAGCAAAGTCGGGCACTGTGTTACTTAAAAATTGTCCTATTGATTGTCCTGCCCCCAAAGCATCATCAAACGAACTCTCAAAGTTTTGATCGGCTATTGTAAAATTAGAGCCATCATCAAATGTTAATTCTTGTTGTTCTTCTTGCTGCTGCTCTTGTTGTTCAGCTACTTCAAAGGCAGTAACTGCTGGGCCGGAATCAACTATCTCTGCTGCTTGTATCTGTACCTGTCCTGTAGATTGCTCTTGCTGCTCTATGACTAACTCGTTACCTGTAGACTGTACTATTTGTTCTTGCTCAGAGCCTGTAGCCGCAGCACTACTACCACTTGAGTAGGAGCTTGAATCAGAACTATCACCTGTTGAACTACCTGACCCATCATCTAATTGTTCTTGCAGGACTTCAGCAACTGTTACTTGTTCTTCTTGCGTACCTCCAAAATCTATTGCCGCCACCACTGCTTGTGTACTGCTAGAACTTGAATCCTGTAATACTGCTTGTTGTTCTTGTTGAGCTATTACTGTAAATGTTTGTTCTGCGCTAGTTGCCGGGCTTGTACCAGAAGCCACAAATCTTGTACTTTTATTTTCTTCTACTTTTTCCTTCTTAAAAAAGGTCTCTTCATCCTCTTCGTTAATGAGTTCTTCTAACTCATCCTCGTCTATTAGATCTTTAAAAGCCTTGTCGTTTTCTAAGTAAATCTCTTCTTCACGTTCAAAGTCTACTAGCTCTTCTGCTTGTATTTCGCTCTCTTCAACAGGCTCCCATGCTTCTTCAACAAATATCTCGACACCTATTGTTTCTTCTAGTATGTAAATATCTTGATGTGTAAGGTTTTGAGCCAGCAGTTCTACTTCCTCTACAACCTCTACCTCATAAAATTCTTCTTCGTAGGGTTCTACTAAAGGAGTCTCTGCTACAAATACTTCCTCAACAAACTCTATGCTCTCCTCTACAGGTTCAAATTCTTCTATTTCGTATGCAAACAAATCTTCCTCAGCTTGCACAGGAGCATAGAAGGCTTCTTCTTGCGCCCAGTACTCTTCTTCTTGCGCTAACATTACTGCATCTTCCAACATTTGCTGCTCTTCTTGAGCTAACATCTCCTCTTCTACAGCCCGCAAGACTTCTTGTTCTTGAGCATAAGTATCTATACCCTCATCAATCTCTGCCCAATATTCTTCCTGTACTAATATTTCCGCATCTTCTAATGTTTGCTGTCCTTGCTCTGCCCCATAAACTTGTTCTTGAGTATAAGCACCCGTATTCGCATCTACTTCAGCACCGTACTCTTCTTGTGTTGTATCCACTCCACAACCGTTCTCAGAACAAGGATCATTAGGGTCTAAGTATTCATCCTCAAACCCATAATCTGTATATTCCTCATTCCCATATTC
>Ga0209535_1000665_pt1 | contig 24074 bp, 35 predicted proteins | sample LinPmetageLP28_FD_184041 | JGI IMG/M metagenome (GOLD analysis project Ga0209535, IMG submission 184041) | Marine viral communities from the Pacific Ocean - LP-28 (SPAdes) (version 2) | ecosystem: Environmental > Aquatic > Marine > Oceanic | place: Pacific Ocean | collected 2009-08-22
GAAAAAGAGTTGTTTTATGCAGTCAAGTATTTAAAGCATTTAAATGATAAATGGCTATCACTAAATTAAAATATAAAAATATGTACACAGCACACCAATATAGAATGTATCTTAAATTTCAATTTGATAGAGGAGTAAGATACTCAAGTATAATACAATTTCATTTATTTTATAGATTAAGTAATAAATTTAATAAATACAAAGTAAATGGTTATTGGGAAGCTTAATTAAATTTAATTAGATATGAAAGATATATTTAGATTACCCACACCAACAAAACCAAGTGTTGAAAGGTTAAAAGAGATTGAAAAAGAGCATCAAGAAGCATTACAAAAGATATATGATAGATGTGATAATAGGATAGTTCATGCTACACTACATTACTTTAAAGGTACTACACAAGTATTAAAGCAAGTACATTATTTAAGTGGTGCTAATGGTAGAGCAATCTATTCATCAGATGATGATAGGTGTTATAACTCTTGTATAATGGTAGGAACAGAGTTACAGATGGCTAAGGATAAAAGTGTATATAATATTACAGGTTCTTATTCTTACAATCTAACAGAAGAAATGTTAAAGATGTATGAAGATAATGATAGACAATTAATAATAATTAAATAATAATAATAAATATGAAAAATAGTAAAGTAACAAGTGTACAATCAAATGGAAGTTGGGAGGGTAAATATGGTGTTATGTATAAATTTGAAATTGGTTTTGAAAATGGAGATGTAGGAGAATACTCATCTAAGAATCAAGAACAAAATAAATTTTTAATAGGAACTAATGCAGAATATGAATACACAGATGGTAAGTTTCCTAAAGTAAAACCTGTTTATATAAAACCTGATTCTTTTAATAATTCATTTAGTAATTCTTCAAATGATAATCTAGATAGACAAAAAGTAATTTCAAAGTTATCAGTTTTAAAATCAGCTATTGAATTTGATAATAATTGCACTAAAGAAGATGTTTTAAAAAATGCTCAAACGTTTTATGATTGGGTAATGGGTATAAATAATACATCAGATAACTTTGATAGTAGATTAAAAAACAAAATAAATCAAATAATTAGTGATGGTGGTGATGAATACCCTAATGATTTACCTTTCTAAAATGACTGATACAGAAAAGTTTATAAATATATGCGACCTTACTACAAGTTTAGTAGGGTTGCATAAAGGTTCTTTAGCTAATAAAACTAGAAAGCAAGAGTATCATATACCTAGAATGGTAGCATCTATAATTGCTTTGTTAGAAAAAGAGATACACTATAAAGTTATAGCTAAAGTTTTAAATAGAGATAGAAGTTTAATTTATCATTACGAAAAAAAACATAAGTACAATTACTCATCTTTTCCAAAGTATAGAGATATGTTTAATCTTGTATACAATTCTTTTAAAGAAATTGATAAATCTAAAAAAAATTTTAAGACAAGAGAAGATTTGATGAGTTGTTTAAAAATAGCAGGTATTAAGTCTGTAGTTAAACCACAAGTTAAAATTAAGATCAAAAGTGGAGATGCACTATTTACATTAAATACTAACTATTTTGATTTTTCAAATAATATTAATATTATTAAGGAATCATTAAAAGATTATGATTACCAAACTAATATAATAACATTATGAAAGAGAATCCTAGCTATTATGCTATAATACCTGCTAACGTAAGGTATTCAGATTTAAAACCAAATGCCAAGTTATTGTATGGAGAAATAACTGCTTTAAGTAATAAGTTTGGTTTTTGTTTTGCATCTAACAAATACTTTTCAGAATTGTACAATGTAAATAAAAACACAGTATCATCTTGGTTATCAGATTTAAAAAATTATGGGTTTATAGTTATTAAGATAGAAAGAGATTCTAATAAGCAAATCATTAAAAGATGTATAGGTATCACGAAAAACACGGATAGCCCTATACACGAAAAGATGAAAGGTAATAGTACAAGTATTAATACTACAAGTAATAATATATCTATAAAGGAAAAATTTATTAATCAGGTTATGTTTTTTGATTACCCAAAAGAAATGAAGGAAGATTTTATTAGTTATTGGACAGAGGGTGTTAAAAAAATGAGGTATCAAAAGCAAGGAACATTTGAGATTAAACTAAGATTAGAAAGATGGTCAAAAAATTCTGCTAAGTGGGATAAACCTAAATTTTCTGGAACATCTAAATTAGATGCACAAATAAGTGAATGGCAAAAAGCAAAAGAATTATTATGAATATAGTAGAGGAGTTAAGGCAGAAGATTTATCTAGAAAAGTTATACAAAAGAAGTGTTATTGAATTAGATGACTATTTTAAATATAGTGGTAAGGTAGAGGATAATTTAAATTTAAAAAACATTACACCAAAATATAGATTAAAAAAAAAATATTAAATGAAAACATTACAAGAAGAAAACATTAAAGAACTAACAGAAAAGGTTTTAGATTTAATTGCTAAGACATCAGTAGAGTTAGGACATAGAGCAGATGCTTTAACAATGGCATCTCTTGCTAAAATATTTGCAGAAGATTTACAAAAAGAGAATAGGTTTAGAAGAATGACATTTAATCAAATAGATGATGCTTTTCATAGAGGTGTAAGATATGCAGAGTTTGAACCATTTTTAAATATTAGAACATTTTTTAAATTTATTCATGTTCATAAAGATGTAATAGATGATGCTAGAAATAAAGTAGAAGTTTTAAATCAAAATCCTAAACAAGTTCCTTATTATCAAGAACCTTTAAAACAATTAAAATGAAAGTAGGAACATTTTTTAGTGGTATAGGAAGTCCTGAACAAGCATTGTTAAATCTTGAGATTCAACATGAAATTGAGTTTGCTTGTGATATTGACAAATATGCAAGAGAAACATATTTAAAAAATTTTAATTGCAAAAAAATGTATAATGATATAACTGCTTTAGATATGAAAGATTTATCTTATGTTGATTTATTAGTATTTGGTTTTCCATGTCAAGCATTTTCAATGGCTGGTAAAAGAGGAGGTTTTGAAGATACAAGAGGAACATTATTTTATGATGCTTTACGATATTTAAAAGAACATAAACCAAGATATTTTATAGCAGAAAATGTAAAAGGTTTACTATCTCATGATTCTGGTAGAACTTTTCAAACTATAATAGATTGTTTAGCATCAACTATTAATACACAAATGACACTAATGCCTTTTGATAATTTAGGTTATCATATACATTATAAAGTTTTAAATACAAAAGATTTTGGTATTCCTCAAAATAGAGAAAGAATATTTATTGTAGGCATAAGAGATGATTCTGATAATAATTTTAGATTTCCAAAAGAAATACCATTAAAATTAAAATTAAAAGATATTTTACAGGATAATTTTAGTGATAAATATTATTTAAGTGAAAAAATGATAGCTGGTATTTTTAAAAGTAATTTTCAAGAGAGAAAACCAATGAATATTCATAATATTTCTAAATGTTTAAAAATAGGTGGTGATATACCTTGTTTTGAGGTTATAACACATTCTTTATATCCAAGATCAGGAAATCCTAATCAAGGTGGTACAGGACATTTAAGTAAATCTGATGGAACAACATATTGTTTAGATACTGGAAATGCACAAGCAATAGAATTAATACGATTAAATGATGTAAAATTAACAGCGACAAAAAGAAAAAATGAAACTCCAAAAGAAATTAACGAATTTTTAAAAAAACATAAAAACACAACAATAAAAAAAATTGCAAAATATTTAAATATACCAAAAACTCAAGCAGAGCATTATTTTAGAACTGATAAAAGCAGATGCATACCAAATGTTAATGATTGGGAAAAACTAAAAACATTATTAAAATTTAACGATAAATATGATAAGCAAGTTTGTGAAATAGAAAAAAAAGCTTATACATTTGAAAGCTCTACAAGATTATATAGTGAAAATGGATTAAGTGCTACATTACAAACTACTGAAAACACAATGTATAAAAGTGAAAATAAAATAAGAAGATTAACTCCAATAGAATGTGAGAGATTACAAGGATTTCCAGATAATCATACAGAAGGTGTTAGTGATACTCAAAGATATAGACAATGTGGAAACTCAATAACTGTTAACGTTATGCAGGAAATAATTAAAAATTTAATTTAATAAAAATGAAAACAATTAAAATTACTAAAGATCAAGTTAAAACACAAAAGGATGCTATTAAATGGCATTTAAAAAACTATGGACATATTACAAGTTGGGAAGCTATAAAAGAATATGGTGCTACTAGACTTGCTGATATTATATATAAATTAAAAAAAGATGGTTATAATATACATACATCTGATTTAAAAGTAGAATCAAGATTTGGTAAAAAAACAACTATAGCTAAATACTTATATTTTAAACCTACACCAGTATTTGAACAAAAATTAATATGGGGTTAAAGACAATAAGTAAATTAAAGAAAGAGTTAGATAAATTTTTTAGTTTATATATAAGACTTAAATTTTCAAGTTTAGAAGGAATAGTAAGTTGTTGTACTTGTAGTAAAATAGGACATTATAAAGTAGGGATGCAATGTGGTCACTTTCAATCTCGCAGACATCATTCTACAAGATGGGATGAAAAAAATTGTGCAGTACAATGTGTAAAATGTAATATGTATGAACAGGGAGAACAGTATCGTTTTTCAATTTATATAAATAATAAGTATGGAGAAGGAACTTCAGAAGAATTAGAAATAAAAGCAAGACAAACAATAAAGATGTCTAGAATAGACTATGAAGAAAAGATAACTTATTATAAATCAGTTGTTAATAAAATTAAACAAGAAAAAAATATAGAATAATTAATTTATTTATATTTGAGAATGGTTAAGCCTGTTTATTCTAGCATTGAACATAAAATTTACATAGAAGAATATTTAAAATTAATGTTATCTTTTGTTAAAGAATCTTCATCTGAAACTAAATATAATTCTTTTCTTGAAGTTGTAGATTTAATAATTAATTATCATAATGGTTATGGGGAAGAAGGATTAGATAAAGGTAATTGGAATGATTGGATTATGATTTTGCCTATTAATCTTTCAGTATGTTGTAATGGTTACTTTGCTGCATTAGAATCAAAAAGAAATAGAGAATCATTAAGAGCATACAGAGTTCTGTTAGATAAGTATTTAGAAGATTGTGTGGTAAATTTAAGTAATTTAGATTATAAAAATGAATAAAGTATATCAAGCAGTAGCAGATTGTAGACCAACATTTGTTAAGATGTCCTACACTTTTACTAAAGATATAAACGAAATTGATGAAGCAGTACAAGAATGTATAATTTATTTTATGCAGATGAACCCAAAGACTTTAAAAGATATATACGTTAAAGATGGACAGAAAGGTTTAATAAGATATGGTGCAGTTGTATTAAGAAGAAGTTTTACAAGTCCACGAAGTCCTTATTACTACAAATACAAGAAATACTACACACATTTAGATCAACAGGCAAGTAACATAACTTATGACATAACAGAAACAGGGGAAACATCTAATAAAAAGAATCTATACAATATACCAAACCCAGAAGAATATGTACAATGGCAGAAGTTAGAACAGATAGACAAAGTATTAGATAATTTCTATTGGTACGATAGAGATGTTTTTAAACTCTATTATTACGAAGGACATACATTAACAGGACTAGCAAAGAAAACAGGCATAAGCAGGAATAGTTTGTTTACGACTATAGATAAAGTAAGAGAACAACTTAAAGAATTATTAAATGAATAAGTTCTTTGTTACTAATGAGGTTTATAATGATAGGTTAAACATCTGTAAAAGTTGTGTGTATTATTTTAAACCTACAGGTTCTTGTAAAGTGTGCCTATGTTTTATGTCAATTAAGGCACGAATTTCCGTAATGGAGTGTCCACAAAAGTATTGGGGTAAGACAACAGAAATAGATAGAGATGTAAATATACCTAACCATTTAATAGAAGAAGTGTTATTAATATGGAAAGATATAGAAAAAGGAATAGCAAAAGACCAAGCAACTAAAAAATTAATGATCACATTGTTTAATACTATCTATGGAACTAATTATGATACAGGCACATCTTGTTCTAGTTGTTTAGTAGATTGTTTTAAAGGAATAAAAAGAATATATGAAAAATATAAAAGATAAAACACCAAATTACTATAAAGGAAAAGTCTATGGCTATAAAGCATTTGATATTATAGAGGACTATGAATTAAATTATAATTGTGCTACTGCACTTACTTACATACTAAGAAGTGATAGAAAGCATAGTAGTCCTAAAGAATGTTTACAAAAAGCAATAGACCATTTAGAAAATGAATTAAAAATAAATAAAGGAGGGAGGCGTATTGCCAAAAAATAACCAATTAGATTTTAGATATTTTTCTTTTTATCTCTCCTTTATTTTAAACAAAACAAATATGAAAAAAACAAAAAAATTATATTGTCCTAAGACTTGTAATATATTTGAAATGCAATTTGGTTTTGCTTATCCTGTTGCAGCCTGGACTACAATGGGAAGAAAAGATACAAGAACAAAGGCTCACGGAAAACAAAGAGTAGAATTAAATAAAAATAACTAATATGTTAAAATATCAATGTAATGAATGTGAAATACAAAAGGAATTTAGCAAGGTAATAATGAAAGTAATAAATTCTAAAGTTGTTAATATAGGAACAGAGTGTCCAAACTGCCACGAGTATATGCAAGAAATAGAAAAAGAGTTTAGTGGGTTTCCTAGTCTTAAAAGAACAGAACCAACATTATCTAATAGAAAAAATAAATTATGGGGAGGGGTAAAAGATAGACTATCTTGAAGTTTGTAATAAAGGATAGTAAAGACAAGCAAAGTCTGATAAACTATTTAAAAGAATTAGGAAACGATTACATAGTAGATGTAAAGAAGCAAAGAAACAATAGATCAAATATGCAGAATAACTATTATTGGAAATGTATTGTGCAAGAATTAGGAAATTCACTTGGCTATTTTCCACAAGAAATGCATGATATACTTAGGGCTAAGTTTCTTAATGAATGGGAGATGTTAGAGATAAACGATAAGAAGGTAGGTATAAACAAGATAGGAAGTACGGCAACACTAAACACTAAAGCCTTTGAAATCTATGCAGAACAAATAAGGATATGGGCTATGACAGAGTTAGGAATAAGATTAATGCTACCAAATGAATATAACTAATTTCTATTATATAAATGAATCAGTTAACTAAATTAAACTAATCATGGAAAAAAAAAGATATAGATTTTCTGATTGGATAGCTTATGTAAAAGAAAAAGAATTAACAATATCTAATATATCTAAAAATGAAATTTTTGTATCAGCATTATATTATTTTGATTATTATAATGAAGAATTAGATTATGAAACAAATTATATTAATTATATGAATCGCGAAGGTTATTATATATATAAACAATAAAACAATGGACGGCAGAATAAACAATAAAGGCACAAAAGGAAATAAAGGTGGTAGACCAAGCAAAGCAGAAGAACAAAAGTTAATAGAGAATTTAACTCCTATGAATCCTGATGCTTTAAAGTCATTAGAGATAGGCTTAAAGAATAAAGAACAATGGGCAGTTAAATTATTCTTTGAATACTTTTATGGTAAGCCACAACAAAGAGTAGATGTAACAACGAATTTTGAGAGTTTAAACATACCTATAATAAACTTCATTGAATCCGAAACTGAATAAAAAGTATAGTGTTCTATTTTCTTCTGATTGTAGATACTATATAATTACAGGGGGAAGGGGATCAGGTAAATCATTTGCTGCTACAGTATTTTTAACACTACTAACAATGACTAAAGGTGTTAGAGTGTTGTTTACAAGATACACAATGGTATCTGCACACCTTTCTATTATACCAGAGTTCTTAGAAAAGATAGGACTATTAAATTTTACAAGTATATTTAGTATTAATAAAGCAGAGGTAGTCAATACATCAACAAATAGTGATATACTATTTAGAGGTATTAAAACAAGTTCTGGTAATCAGACTGCATCTCTTAAATCATTACAAGGTATTAGTTGTTGGGTGTTAGATGAAGCTGAAGAATTAATAGATGAGAACATATTTGATACTATTGATTTAAGTATAAGAGAGAAAAATATACAGAATAGAATTATATTAATACTTAACCCTACAACTAAAGAACATTGGATATATAGAAAGTTCTTTGAAAGCAGAGGGATTGAATCAGGTTATAACGGCATTAAAGATGATGTGTGTTACATTCATTCAACTTACTTAGACAATAAGCAGAACCTATCTGAAAGTTTCTTAGAAAGGATATATAGACTAAAACGAAATAACCCTAAAAAGTATTTACATAAGATTCTTGGTGGTTGGTTAGACAAAGCAGAGGGTGTAGTATTTGATAATTGGAAGATAGGAGAGTTTAATCCTAACAATCTACAAACATCTTGTGGTATGGACTTTGGCTTTTCTATTGATCCTGATTCTTTAACAGAAGTAGCTATAGACAAAACACATAAGAAAATATATATTAAAGAGCATATTTACAGAAATGGTTTAAAATCACACGAATTAGCTAAAATAATACTAGAAAAGGTACAGAACAAGCTAATAATTGCAGATAGTGCAGAACCAAGATTAATAGAAGATTTAAGATATTTAGGTGTAAACATTAAACCTGTAAAGAAAGGAACGATAGAAAGTGGTATAACTCGTATGCAAGACTATCAACTAATAGTATCTGCCGAATCAACTAACATAGCTAAAGAGTTAAACAATTATGTGTATGCAGATAAAGGTTCTAAGCTATATGTGGATAGTTGGAATCATGCTATTGATGGAATAAGGTATAACGTAATATATCATTTAGACAATCCAAACTTAGGTAAATACTATGTGCAATAAAAAAAGGTGCAATTCTAAGAATTAACACCTTTTAACTAATTAAAGCTATGAAAACGATGCAATATTACGATATTAAACTATATTAACCAAATTTCTATTATATAATAATGAAAGTAAAGATTAACAAAGAGGGTAAAGAAAAGAATTACAACTTAATTAAAAGTTGGAATGATGTTACTTTAGATAAATGGGTTAAACTTATAAGTAGAAGGAAAAAAACTAAAACACAAGATGCACTAGATACTATTAGTGTTTTATCTGATATACCTAAGAAACTTATAAATGAATTAGCTATAGGAGATGTTGCGATATTATTAAAAAAAATATCAGATTTACAAGCAAAAGAAGATACTAAACTTAAAAAGATAATTAAATTAGATGGAATAGAGTATGGCTTCCACCCTAACTTAGAAGAAATAACATTAGGAGAGTATGCTGATATAGAAACATATTTAAAGAATGGCTTAGAAGATAACTTAACTAAATTGATAGCAGTCCTTTATAGACCAATAACAGAGAGAGATGGTAAAGATTATTCTATAGAGGCTTATGGTGTAAGTGATTCAAGAATGAGAGCAAAGAAATTTGAGAAAATGAAAGCAAGAGATGTAAATAGTTCTTTAGTTTTTTTTTGGACTTTAGGGAAAGAACTGTCAATAATTTTGCCATTGTATTTAATGGAACAGAGCAAGATGATACTAGACAAAATGCAGGAGAACAATTTGCAGACAAGTGGGGTTGGTTTGGTGTAATGCACAGGTTGTGTAATGGAGAGATAATAAACTTAGAAAGAATAACTAATCTTAGCCTGTACGAATGTTTGACTTGGCTAACTTATGAAACAGATTTAAACGAAACAAAAGCAGTTAAACAATGACATACTTTAAAGATTACAACAATACTATAAACACCCTAAAGAAATTAGGAGAGCAGCACTATATGATTAAGACAATTACCACAGGAGATATATGGAGTGTTGATCTTGCTAAAAACTCTTACTTCCCATTGATGCACATCACACCTGTTAATGCAGTAGCAGGAACACATCAGATGACTATTAACTTTCAAATTTTTATAATGGATTTAGTATTTCCAGATTTAAGTAATGAACAAGAAGTATTATCTGACTGCTTACAAATATGTAATGACTTAATAGGTACGTTTAAAAATGGAGAAAGTTTACTTTTATCTAATCAAGGTTTAGATGCTTTACCTAAATACTTTACTGATGGAGATATAAATATAGAACCTTTCACAGAAAGATTTGATAATGCACCTACAGGTTGGGTATTTACTTTGCCTGTAATAATAGAAAACGAATACAACACTTGTATAGCACCACAAGCAACAACAGATGCAATACAATAATGTTTGAGATATTAAAGAGATTAAATAAGATAAAGATAGGTAAAGTAATAATTAAAATAATACCACCACAAATAACAATTAAATTATAAAATATGGCAGACTTAACAACAACACTTTCAGAATCCGTTGTCTTAAATGGATCGGTAAGAGGTAGCACAAACACTTTAACAACAACAGGTATAAACAATGTATATGAAAGAATTGTAACTTGTACTCATTCACAAGCAACTACTTTAGTAGCTTTTAACACTAACTCTTATGGTGCAGTAGTACAATTAGATAAAGAAGATGTTAGATACATTAGAATCACTAATCTTAATGCTACAATATCTGTAGAGATAGCAGTAGTAGGTGCAGCAACTTTATACCAAATAACTTTAAAAGCAGGACAATCACATATATTAGGTGCAGCAGATAATATTATGTTAGCTGAAGCAGACACTACTCCAAGTTATGGAACAATGGCTGCATTACAAAACATATCTGTTACTCCTATAGGAACTACTAATGTTGATTTAGAAGTATTTGTTGCTAGTGTATAGTGGAAGCTATAGAGAAATATCTAGAAAGTTTTGGTAAATATGTTGTTCAACAAGCCAGAACTAATTTAACTAAAGGCAAAAAAAATGTAACTAAGGATTTATACAATTCTATTAAATTTACAGTTACTGACAATGCTCAAGGTTATAATGTTTCTTTTTCTATGGATAGTTACGGAGAGTTTGTAGACAAAGGAGTTTCTGGAAATAAAAAGATACAAGAGTTTACTACCTTTGATGGTAGAAAGGTAGCAAGTCCTTTTAAATACACATCTAAACAACCACCTGCAAAACCTATATCTAAATGGGTAAGTATGAAGGGTATTAAAGGTAGAGATAAAAAAACAGGTAGATATATAACTAATATGTCTTTAGCTTTTTTAATAGCTAAGAAGATCAAAAGAGATGGTATTAAAAGCCTTAGTTTTTTTCAAAGACCTTTAGGTTTAGGATTAAATAGATTACCAAATGATATATTAATATCACTAAAAGAAGAAATATTAAATAATTTAAAAACAATAACTGCAAAATAATGATTATAGAACAAAGACCATTATACAATACTTTACCTGTAGGTCAAGATATTATATTTACAGTATCAGATAATACAATAGTAGCTACCAAATTTAGAGTTAATTTTACTGCACAAGTTTATGTAGCTGATGAAGTAAGTAGTTTAGGTCTTGCATCTTCATTAGTAGCTAATTTAAAAGTTACACCAAACAACAAAGGAGTTGGTATATTTTCTTTACAATCAATATTAGAAAGTTATGTAGAACCACAACAAGAAGGGGTTAATTATTTATCTACAAGTATAAGTAAATTTAAAGGTATTGATTATAGTTTAGACAATCCACACCCAATTCATTTAATAGATAAATATTGTGTTAACACAAAAAATACTAGATATTTTCAAATTTCATTTAATATAGATTATTTTGATACTGCAACTTCAATTGATAGATTAAGTTTTTTAAAACCATTGTCATCTGAAATATATTTGTTTTTCAATGGAGTTTTAGATTATGATGAACCTTTAGTTTTAGAAAAAAACAATTATGGATTTAATATTAATGTACCTAAAATTATATTTAACGATTCTTATGGGAGTTTAGGTAAGTTTATTAGTAATGCACCTATAGAACAAGATGCTAGATTAAGTGATTATGGAACTTTATCTTTTTTTAGTTGGTTAAATGTTTCTACAAATAGTTTTCAAGTAGGTACAGATGATACTTTAGTTTTTAAAGTAGATAATATAGAAATTAGTTTATACAATAGTTCTGGAACATTAATAACAAGTCCTTTTCAAATTGAATGTGTTGATATAAATGGTGGTTGGCAATATCCTTCTGATTTTGCTGCAACTAGAATTTTATATTTTGGTGCTTTTCCTGCTAATTTAGATGGTTGGAGTACCGAGTGGGATACACATAAAGCCAATGTATCTTATTATACTATATTAGCTTATGATGATCAAACTAATCCTATAAGTCAATTATATAAAATCAATATAGTTGATAGTGCTTGTAAAGGATTTGAACCAATTAGATTAACTTGGCTTAATCAATGGGGTACTTGGGATTATTATACTTTTAGAAAAAAATCTGTTAAATCTTTAAACACAAATAGAACATCATATACCCAACAAAGTGGTACTTGGAATGATAGCACTTTTAGAATTAATGGTTATAAAGGTGGTAAGAAAAATTTTAGGGTAAATTCTAAACAATTAATTACTGTTAACACAGATTTTGTTAAAGATGAAGATGCAGTATGGTTTGAAGATTTAATAAATAGCACAGATGTTTATATTTTAAATGGTTATAATGACCAAATAAATGATAGTAGAAGTGGCATAACAAATAAATATGTAGTACCTGTTACTTTAACAACATCAAGTTATGTTAGAAAAACTAAAGTAAATGATAAGTTAATACAATATACTTTTCAAATAGAAAAAACACATAACAAAAGAACACATTCTGTATAATGAGCATACAATTAGTATTAATACCCCAAGCATTAGATGGTACTTATTCTTCAGTATCTACCCCTGTATTTAATCAGTATGTAGTTGATAACACAAACTTTAATACAATACCTTCTTATATTGGTTTTGATTCTGTTGTTCAATATGTTACTGCTGATGCTATTAATACTAATGCACCTATTTCATCTTGGAAAAGATTTAGAACTTCAAGTAATCCGTTTTGGGCAGATTGTACTATGCCTTCTAGAAGTAATGCAAATAAACTAGAATTACATTCTGCTTCAGGTGCTACTGCTTCAATTAGTGGAGTTTATCAATTAATTAACGGATTAACAGTAGGTGCTAGTTATGAATTGAAAATTAAAATAACACAAGCAGGTGCAGGAGGGTTTTTATATGTTGGTGCAGCAGGAGGAACTATTAATGGCTCTATACAAACATTAGCAAATAATACTTTAAATACTATATTTGGAACAGGAAACACAGGGTATTTAAATGCTACATTTATTGCAGGTGCTACAGAAGAAATATTAGCTTTATCATATACGAATACAAATGGAAGTACAATTTATATTAATCATATTAGTATAAAAGAATCTACTCAAACACCTACATTAATATATACAGACTTATTTAATGGGCAAGTTATATGTGATTTATATGAAGAAGAAGATATACCATTAAGTTTATCAATAGATAATTTTAAAAATGTAGCTGAAAAAACACAGAGTTATTCTAAAGATTTTAAATTACCTGCAACAAATAGAAACAATAAAATATTTAGTCATTTATTTGAAGTAACAAAAGAATGGGATATTTATAGTTTTAACCCATATAAAAAAACACAATGTATTTTAAAGCAAAATGGTTATAATATATTTAAAGGATATTTAAGATTAATAGATATAATAAATCAAGAAGGAGAAATTAGTTATAGTGTTAATTTATACTCTACATCAGTAACTTTAATAGATGAATTAAAATCTAAATTAATAAGTGATTTAACTGCTTTAAATGAATTAGATCATTTATATAATAAATCAAACATTAAAAATAGTTGGGATTCTACAGGGGTTTTATTGTCTACACCTTTAGGGACTAATTCATTTGCAGGGAGTTCAGGTGCTACAAATACACAAGTTTTAAAATACCCTTTTATAGATTGGACAGGAAATATTGATATAGCAACTGCAACTACACAAACAAATGCTAATGTAGATTGTCCAGAATTAAAAAATTTAGCAGATGCTTTTAGACCTTTTGTAAATTGTAAATATTTAGTAGATAATATATTTGCAACATCAGGGTTCTCTTATACATCAACATTTTTAAATTCAGAAAAATTTACTAAATTATTTATGGATTTTAATTGGGGAACAGGTGCTGCACCATCAAACTTTGAAGCTACAATAGAAGCATTTTATAGAAAAGATAATGCAACAAGTGATAATACTGCTACATCTTCTTATACTCAACTTCAATTAAATGATTTTAACCCTATACCACCTAATGAAATGGGTTGGACTAATTATAAATTTACTGCACAAACAAGTGGTTCTACTTATGATATAGATTATACTTATTCTTTTAATGTAACAATTGGTGCAATAGGAGAATTTAGATGGGTACATAAAGATTCATCAGGAAATATATACCCATTAGGAGAAATAGATTATACTTATGTTACTTTTACTACAACTACAACAGGCACTTCTACAAGATATTATTATGTAGGTAATTTTACAAGAACTTTAGCACAAGGAGATACTTTAGAAGCACAATTTAGAGCTACAGGAGGTACTGTTACACAAGATAGAATACATTCAATTTATTCAGCTAGTGTATATATAGCAGTTTCTGTTATTGCCACAACTGCAAATACTCTTTTAAATACTGCACGAGGTGGGTTAGGACAATGGGAATTTCTTAAAGGAATTTTTAATATGTTTAATCTAATTGTTTTAGAAGATAAAGTAAACGAAGGTGTACTTATAATAGAACCTTATGATGATATTTTTAATATTACAACTTCAGGGACAAGTTTGCTAGATAGAAACATACAATTTGATTGGACTAATAAAGTAGATATTTCACAAATAAAATTAACTCCTTTAGATTTAATTGCTAAAACAACTTTTAAATATGAAGAAGATAGTGATGATTATGCTTTTAATGAATACAAAAGAGCAACCAATGGTCAACTTTATGGAGAATATATTTGGAACGCTAAAAACCAATTTGATTTTACATTATTAGAAGGAGATGAAGAAATATTAGCATCTCCTTTTGCTGCTACATTAGTTAAACCATTATATGTAAATTTTGCAAGTTTTATTGTTCCATCTATTTTCGCATCAAATGATGATAATACAGACAACGAAGGTTATGATAATCTACCAAGAATATTATATAACAATGGTAAAAAAGATTCAGGAACAAGTTATTATATGCCTGAAGCAAATGGGTTGTCAAGTGAAAATCAAGAGTATTTTTTACAATTTAGTCATTTATCTAGTGTGCCTACAGTTATTAATTACCCACCACAATCAACAGATACAGATGATTATAACTTTGGTGCTTGTCAATTAATAAGTCCTGTAGGTTCATCTCCTGCAAATAATTTATTTAACACTTATTGGTCGCAATATTATTTTGAACTTTATAATGTCAACACTAGGATTATGGAATTAAAAGTTAATTTAAATGCTTCTGATATACATAATTTTGATTTTAGTAATAAAGTTATTATTAAAAACAGAAAATATAGAGTTAATAAAATAGATTATAAACCTAAAGATTTATCTACAGTTGAATTTATACTTATACCATAATGAATTATAGAAAAGGATATACAATAAAACCATCTGAAATTTCTGGTACAGGAGAAGTTTTTTTTACCAATGGAAGTGTACAAGTTTTAGCAAATCAAATAGTTTGCGAAGCCTATGGATATAACTACAATAAAGAATCAGGTACTTGTAGTGCTTTTAGATATAACTCAAAATTAAACAATAGACTTACCGATAAAAATAATAAGATTAATGGTCAAAATAATAACACGGAAAAAAACTCTAAAAATCTTGTTATAATAGGAACTTCTAATACAACTAAAGGAAATAATAGTAATTTATTAATAACAGGCGAAAGAAACGAAATAGAAACAAGTATTAATAATAGTTCTATAATAGCAGGTTCATTAGCAAATATTGTTAATCAAGGATCAGTAGTTATAGGTGGTGGTGGTTTTAACGAAAAAATTGGATTAAGTCAAATGTCATTTGTACAACAATCTAATAAAACTTTAGATACAACTGAAACTGCTTTACTTACTCAATACCTACCTTTAACTTATATACAAAAAGTAGCTAATAGTGTAATAGGTTTTGAAGCTAATGTAATTGGTATAAACTTTGGGGGAGAAGGAGAGGTAGGGGAGTATGGATATGTTCAAGTAACAGGTGCAGTTACATTTACAAATGGTTTAAATTCTACATATCATCAAACAACAACACATATAGTAGCTGCAGGGCAAAGTGGAATGAATATAACTGCATCTATGAAAGATGTAACTGCAACATCATTTGGTGTTCACGTTATTGGATTGGCAGGAACAAGAATACAATGGACTGCAAGTGTAAAATTATGGCAAAATAAACTACAAATAACTTTTTAGATATGGCAGAAGAAATAGTATTTAACGTACAATCAAATGTAAAATCAGTTACTAAAGATAATAAAGAATTAATTAAATCAGTAGTTGATGCTGAAACTGAATACAAGAATTTAAATGAACAAATGAGTATTCAAAAAGAAGTTATTACTGATCTTGAAAAAGATTTAGTTTTAATGAAGGCTCAATTAAGAGAAACACCAATGACAGGTGCAGCAGGGTTCTATGCTTTAGAAGAAGCTATAGAAAAAGCTAATGATGAGTTAAAATTAGAAAAAATAGGTTTAACAGAAATTAAAAACCAGATAGATGACAATAGAGATAGTGTTAAAGATTTAGAAAAAGGAACAGAAGATGGTGCTAAAGGTTTTAAAAAGATGGGTGTTGCTGCTAAAGGAATAGGAGGTGCTTTAAAAGCTATGGGTATTGGTTTGCTTGTAGCAGGTTTTGTAGCTTTAAAAGAAGCACTAGAAAGAAACCAAAAGTTTTTAGATACTATGAATACTGTAGTAGGTACTATTTCTAAAACATTTAATGATTTAGCTAGTACATTAGCTGATGTTGTTGTATGGGTTACTGCATCTAGTGATAGGTTTAATGGTTTAGGTCAAGTTATTAAAGGTATTACAACTATAGCAATAACACCATTAAAACTAGCTTTTTTAGGAATGAAATTAGCAATAGATCAAGTTCAATTAGCTTGGGAAGGTTCAGCTTTAGGTAATGGAGATAAAAGTAAAATGGCTGAACTTCGAGTAAGTATTGGGAAAACAATAATAGATATAGAAAAAGTAGGTAATGCAGCAATAGATGCAGGTAAAAACATAGTTACTAATTTTGGAGATGCAGTTACTGAAATAGGTGCTATATATGAAAAAGTAGCAGAAGGTGTTTCTAAAATAAGTATTAAAGGTAATTTTGAATTAGCTAATCAGATTACTATAGCAGGTAATGCAGCTAAAATAGCTGAAGCACAATTGCAAGGATTAATAGAAAAATATGATAAACAAGCAGAAATACAAAGACAAATACGAGATGATGAAACTAAAACTTTTGCTGATCGTATTGCAGCTAATCAAGAATTAAATGATATTTTAGAAAAGCAAGAAAAAGAAATGTTAGATTTAGCAGATAAAAGAGTAGGTGCTGCAAAATTAGAATTAGATGCTAACAAAACAAATATAGATTTACAAAACGCATATCAACAAGCATTAAATGATAGGGCAGGAGTTGAAGCACAAATAGCAGGATTTAGAAGTGAGCAAATGACTAATCAGGTATCTTTAGAAAAAGAACTATTAGACATACAAAATCAATTAGCTGCAGAAGGGCTTAATGGTGTTCAAAGAGAATTATTAGAGTTAGATAATGCTTATAAAGAAAAACTTAAAATGGCTGAAAAGTCAGGAACAGATATTACTGCATTAACTAAACAATATGAAAAACAAAAATCACAAGTAGTACAAGCAGGAATTAACGATCAATTAGATGCTTATTCTAGTTTAGCAAGTGCATTAAGTACGTTGGCAGGAGAAAACAAAGCATTATCTGTAGCATCAGCAGTTATAGATACTTATGTTGGTGCAAATAAAGCTTTAGCACAAGGAGGTGCATTAGGATTTATTTCAGCAGCAGCAGTAATTGCAACAGGACTTAATAATGTAAGAACAATACTATCAGCAGATGTAGGAGATGGTGGAGGGGGAGGTTCAGTACCTGCTACAAACACACAAACACCTGCACCCCAAATGTTAAGTGGAAACTTTAGTTTAGGAAATGCACCAGAACAACAACCTGTTCAAGCCTATGTAGTTACAGATAGTCTTACAGATAATCAAAATAAGTTAGCTTATATTCGTAGGAGAGCAACAATTTAAAAACCAAACAATAACTAATTAAATCTATTATATATTATGCCTTGTACAAAATGCGATAACGGAAAATGGAAGTGGGGAGAAAATGGAGAGTGTAAATACGATTCAAAAGCTGCTTGTGAAAAAGCAAACCCTAAACATTATAAGAATTTAAAGACTACTAAGATAGTTGAATTGGTAATAGCTGATGAAAGTCCAGAACTTACAATAGATGCTATTAGTCTGGTTACTAGTCCTGCTATAGAAGAAAATTTTGTGTTTTTTGGAAAAGAGAAGAACAACTTAACTTTTGCTAAGATAGATGAGGAAAAAAGAATGTTAGTTAGTCCTGCTTTAATACCTAACAAACAGATATTTAGACACGATCCTAATACTAATAGTGATTATTATGTTTATTTCTCTAAAGAAACTGTTGCTGAAGCTGCAAGTTTATATTTAAAGCATAACAATCATCATAAAGCTACATATCAACACGAAGAAAATGTTACAGGTGTTTTAACTGTAGAAAGTTGGATAAAAGAAGGAGATATGGATAAGTCTAAACTATATGGTTATGATTTACCTAATGGAACTTGGTTTGTCAAAATGAAAATCAATAATGATGAGATGTGGAGTAAAATAACAGGTGGGGAATTACGAGGGCTAAGTATAGAAGGATATTTTATTGATAAAATGGAAAAAATGTCTGAAACTGTAAAACCAACTGATGAAGATATACTTACTGCACTAAATGAAATAATACAAGATATTAAAAATCAAACAAACAATAAATAATTCTATTATATAAAAAATAACTAACTATGGATTTAAAAAAGCAAATATTAGTAGCACTTGGACTTGATAAGCAAGATGAAGTTAAACTTGAATTTCAAGCTAAACTTGAAGATGGTACTATTATAGTATCTACTGCAGTTGCATTAGAAGCAGGTAGTGATATTTCTGTATTAACGGAAGATGGCTCAACAATATTATTGCCAAAAGGTCAATATCGTACAGATGAAGGTATGGCTTTTTCAGTTGAAAAAGAAGGTATTGTAGCTGAACTTTACGAAGATGAAGTAGAAAAGGAAACTGAAGGCGCACCTGTTGAAGAAGAAATGGAAGAAGAAGCAGATGTTGCTGATTGGAAAGGTATGGAGAAAAGAATCCAGAACTTAGAAGATGCTATCTCTGATCTTAAAGGAGATAAAGAAGATATGGCAGAAGATGATGGTAAGGAAGCTGATGTAGAAGATTGGGCAGGTATGGAAAAAAGAATACAAAACCTTGAAGATGCAGTTGCAGACCTTAAAAAAGATAAAGTAGGAAATATTGAGGAAGAAGAATCTGATGTAGAAATGGACACAGATAACAATCCAACTCCTAAAAAAATAAAGACTACAGAAGAAGTAGAATTTGAATACCAAGCTAAAATAGAGGAGTTAAAATCTAAAGTAGTTGAGTTATCAAACGAACCTGCTGATGTACCTTTAGCGACTAACAAGTTTAGCACAGACAAAAAAGATTTTACTCCAGATTTAAAAAGAATGACAAAGAGAGAAAGAATCTTATATAACATAACAAAATAATTAATTTAAAAAATAAATAAAAATGGCTTTACCAACAGTAAATAGTACGTATGCAGGGTCAGCAGCAGGATTTTATATTTCTGCAGCACTTAAAGAAGCAAGTTCTTTAGAACACTTAACTGTATTACAAAATATAAAATATAAAACAAGTTTGCAGAAAGTAGCTGCTGCAAGTCTTGTCCGTAATAGTGATTGTAATTTTACTGATCACGGAACACTTACGTTAACCGATTCGGTTCTTACTCCAAAATTGTTACAAATAAATACGCAAACTTGTAAGTTAAACTTGCTGGAAAGCTGGGAGGCAGAAACAATGAAGGCAGGTGCTATGAATAACAATGCACCTAAATTTGAGGACTACGTTATCTCATACTTTACTCAACACATCTCTGATGCAGTTGAATCTTCAGTATGGAGTGGTGCTGCTGCAACTAACGGACAGTTTGAAGGGTTTTTAACTGCTGCAACAGGTGCTTTCGCAGTAAATGGTAATGTTGTTCAAACAAACAACGTAGGTGGTGCAGGTACTGCTTATATTGCTACAAATATTATAGAGAACTTACAAACTATTGCTGCTGCAATCCCATCTACAGTATATGGTAGGGAAGATTTAAGAATATATATGAATTGGAAAACTTACAGACTATATGTTTCAGCAATTTCTGCTTTAGGATATGTAAATATGTATTCAATGAATAATGACTATGAAGCAACTTTTGAAGGAATCAAGTTAGCAGTAGTTTACGGCATGCCAGATAATAAATTAGTAGCTGCACAAAAATCTAATCTATATTTTGGTACAGATACAATAAGTGATATAACAAGCCAAATAAAAATGCTTGATATGTCCCCACTTGATGGATCAGATAATTTAAGATTTGTTGGAAAATTTTCTGGAGGAGTACAAGTAGGTATCGGTGCTGAAGTAGTACAACAAGACTAATTAAATAGAAAGGGAGTGTAAAAACTCCTTTTCTTTAACTTTTAAAACTAATAAATATGGCTTGTAATTTAACACACGGAAGGGGAATCCCTTGTAGAAACCTTGTAGGAGGTGTAAAGTTCGTGTACTTTGCTAAAAAAGAGGAGATTAGTTCATTAGTAACTGTTGGATCAGAAATTACTGATATTGAAATGGGAACTAATGATTTATACAGATATTCAGTAAGGAGAGGTAATGCTAGTGTTACAGAAACTATCACAGGTTCAACTGAAAATGGTACTGTAGTATATGCACCAACTGTAAATTTAAAACTTACAGGATTAAGCACACAAGATCAAAATGAATTAAAAATGATAGCACAAGCTAATTTGGTTGTTTTTGTTCAATTAAATCAAGTTCTAGCTTCTAATGACCATAATGTTATATTATGTTTAGGTGCTACTAATGGAATGGATTTAAATACAGGTACTAACGCTTCAGGTGCTGCATTTGCAGATATGAACGGATACGATTGGACTTTTGAAGGGCAAGAATTTGCACCAATGCAAACTGTAGCTGATTATACTGCTATTCCTTTTGACAATACTGCATTTACTATAGGTGCTATTGTAACATCTTAATAGTATTTTATATATAATTTAAAGAGGGCTACTTAGGTAGCTCTTTTTTTTTCAAACAAAAAAGAACTTTTTCTATTATATATTATGATACACGGACAATACGATCAACCTTATACTTTTTACACTACAACGGAAGAAAAAAGAATAGATAGATCAGTACCATCTACACAGATTAGGTTTCTATTTAAATTAACTAATGATATGGATAGAAATGTTGTTTATTCTTATGGGCAAACACAATTAGTTAATAATAGATACACAAGAGTTAATATGACACCTAGCACAACGGCATTACAAGATGTATTTACAGGTAAAGTTAATTTTTTACCTAATGGTTATTGGTCATACGAAATATACGAAGTAAGTTGGCAGTCTGCTAGTCCTGTTTTAGCTACAGGTACTGCACCGATCAATGCTACAGATGTACTTAGTCCTGCTGCAAATAATAAGGGTGTAGTGCAAGGATTAGTAGAGTTAGGAAAATTATATATAAAAGAACCAACAGGTGGCGAAGAAGTGCAGTACGATTCTTATACAAGACCTGCACAAACAAATTACGTTTACGTTAGTTAAATAAATAAAAAAAATGGGAATAAAAAATACACAAGCATTATTAAATGAGCAATTAGGAGGATTAGGTGGGGTAGAAGTTTTTACAACTACTGCACAGACAGGTAAAGATTATTATGCAATATACTTTGTTTTAGAAAGTGTAATATCTGCTATTACTGTAGCTAATTCTACAGGTGCAAGTAACTTGGTTACAACAATACCTGCTGGAACTACATTGTTTATGAACACGACTGCTATTACTCTGACTTCAGGTTTAGCTATCGGATATAAAAACTAATATATGTTAGCATTAGCAAATAAGCTAAGTTTACCGACAGAACCTATTTATAGGTTTGTAAATAAACGTTCTATTGTCTTTGATGGAGTAGATGATTGTATTATTACTGATGGTGCAGATACTGTACTACAAAATACTACTTATTCTTTTTGGTCTAAGTCAAGTACGACAGGTAGAAATGAGGGTGTGTTTGGGCATGGTAATAATAATATAGGAGGTTTTCATTTTAACGCTTTTAATTCTAATAGACCTTTATTATATTTAGGTACTTCTTTTATGTATTGGAATGATACACCTGCACAAGATGATGGAGAGTGGCATCATTGGGTAGTTTATTTAGATTTAGATATTACAAAATGTAAATTATATTGTGATGGTGTTTTACAAACTGTTAGTCAAACAAGTGTAGGGTCTAACAATGCTTACACAGAATCATTAACTATAGGTGGAGATAAAGCATCAGGTGGTTCTTACTTTGAAGGTAACATAGATGAGTTTGCAGTATTTGATAGAGAACTCACACAAGCTGAGATTACTCGTATGTACAATACATACTACTCTCCAAACAGAGTAGCTAATGGTAACTTTAGTCAGATAGGTAATGAAGAAGTAGAGAATGGTAATTTTAGTGAGGTTGGTGCAGAAGAAGTAACTAATGGCGACTTTGCTAGTGATACGACTTGGAATAAAGGAAGTGGTTGGACTATTGGAAGTGGCGTAGCTACTTGTGATGGTACTAATTCTGCTCTTTTATTTCAATCATTAGTAGGCACAACAACAAACGATATTTTTAAAGTAACATACACTATTAGTAATTATGTAAGTGGAAGTGTGTTTGTAGGTTTTGGTTCAGGATTAACTCAACCATCAGGAACTACTAGAAATGCTAATGGTACATATACTGAATATTTATCAAAAACATCAGTATCTACTTCTTTCGGTTTTAAAAGTATTTCTTTTGTAGGTAGCATAGACAACGTATCAGTAAAAGAGGTTGGGCAAGATTGGAGTTTTCAAAGTGGTTGGGGGGTAGGTAATAACTTAGCAAATTTTAATGGTTCAAGTTTTAACGCATCAAGACAAGATGTTGGTTTAATAACTGGAAAACAATACAAAGTTACTTTTGATTTAAACATAACAAGTGGTAATGTTGTTGTTCAACTTGGTGGAGCAGCTAACACATTTGATTCTAGTGAAACTCACACCTTTTACGATACTGCAACTACAAATGGTGCTTATTCATCTTTTATAAGTTTATATAGCTCATTATCTTCAGTATTTACAATAACAAACATATCAGTCAAAGAAGTAGGACAGAATTGGGGTGTTACAGGTACAGATTCAACTCACTATGTAAACTTCACAAGTAGTGGTGCAAGATTTGTAGCAGGAACTACATCTCCTGTTACATCTTTATTTCAAAACGTATTAATTTCAGGAAGAACATATAAATTAACTTGTAATATTGCTTATGAATCAGGTTCAGGTAATTTAAGGTGTAATATAGGGGGAGTAAATCAAGCTCCATTTACAGAAGGGTTTAATACTAGAAATCAAGTTTCAGGTTCTAGTGCTTTTTCATTTTTAAGAGATGCAGCAAATGTTAATTGTACAATATCAAACGTAGTAATACAAGAACTAAAGCACGATGCTACAAACCTTATGCTTAATGCAGGTGCTTATCAGTCAGCTAATCCATTAATCACTTCTACTAATAGTATGGAGTTTGATGGT
>Ga0209535_1000666_pt1 | contig 24047 bp, 19 predicted proteins | sample LinPmetageLP28_FD_184041 | JGI IMG/M metagenome (GOLD analysis project Ga0209535, IMG submission 184041) | Marine viral communities from the Pacific Ocean - LP-28 (SPAdes) (version 2) | ecosystem: Environmental > Aquatic > Marine > Oceanic | place: Pacific Ocean | collected 2009-08-22
ATAATCCACCTGGGGCACCAGGGTTTGCAGGTAGTCCGGGGTTACCACCACGACCGCCGCCACCGCCGCCACTACCACTTAAATATCCAGAGACAGATCCACCACTACCACCACCTGAGTTATTTTGAGAAGAACCCGTTGAACCGGTGGGATATCCAGCAGCACCACCAGGGGCTCTACCTGATGATCCACCCTGAGCGCCTAGTAAGATGCAAGTGGGGGCAGAAACACTACTCGATCCATAAAAAACAGCAGCATATTGAGGATGTTTATACAAATAATAGGTTTGATCCGCATCCATTTGTATTGTGCCCTGCACATAATGTCCAGCACCACTGCTACTTGCTCCATCAACTCTTATTGTAACAAGAGCATTTGTACCCGTAACAGTGAGGTTTGTACTACTTGAAACCGTAAAGGGAGTGTTAGTTATTTCACCAGATCCACCACCTTGTGGACCCGGTCTAGATGACATAGTGAGAACTGCGTCACCAGCTCCGCCAACACCAATAAGCATCTGTTGATTTGACATATCTAAATATCTCCTTATGATAATTGTGAACCAGAAATAGCAAACTCATTAGAAGCAGTACAAACAATTGTACACATTCCTTTTGCTGCTATTGTTCTAGTTCCAGTTGCTGCATCAGCAGCATTATACAATGTAACTCCCGTACCTTGTACGACTGTATTATTACCACTACCAACATTAAAAACTGAAATCATATCACCAGCAGTGAATATGTTTTGGTTGAGAGTAAGAGCAGAACCACTTCCTGATGATCTTATAATTTTTCCAGCATCACCAACAACAAATGCATAGGCACCAGACTGAGCGTTAACTCCAAGTCTTCTCAGTGGACCGATTGAGTCAGTAACTGTAGAAAATGTGGCGCTGCCGTCCGCTGTAATCGATGATGTATTAGATGCGTTTCCTGTTGTATATCCCCTGAATAAATGATATGAAGTAGTATCGTTAGTTGCTCTTATGCCTCCAGCTGGTTCTATTAAAAGTCCGTTTACATTGCCATAAGACGCTCCACCTATTTGAGTATTACCACCAAATATGGAGGTTCCGGAAGATTCTATACGAAATCTTTCTGTTGGATCGTGAGCACCATCCCCACTAGTAGAGAATATTAATCGACCTCCACGGGCATTTGCGTTTGTAAATTCAGATTGACATGTAATTCTGGCACGTTCAACTGTACTGCCAACTTCGGCACCGAATGAAAGATACCCTAAATCATCCCCGCTTGATGGAGTATATTTACGGGTGATGTTAATTCTTGAAGGGCCTGCAGTATTGCCAACACCGAGTCCTGAACCAGTAGCAGCACCTTCAATTTGTACTAGGTTGGCGTAACCAGTACCGCCAATATTGTCAAGCACTGATGCTGTTCGTCCCACCAACAACCTTTGACTGGAATCAACACGATGTGCTTCACTTCCACCAGTTTCTACAGTAAATGTATCGGCAGCAGGGAATCTAATGGCAGTATTGGTGTCACCAGTGTGGATGATTTTATCTGCAATTGATATATCCGCAGCAAACGTGCTAACTCCAGCGTTAACGATGACACCACCAGTAAGGATTCTTACACCAACTTGAGCAGTAACAACACCAACAGCGTCAACGTTACTTACATCTTCATAGGTTAAAGCTCCTCCAATGCTGACATCACCAGTAAATGTAGCGGCAATACCAGAAATAAAATCAACCGAAGTTATAACACCAGTTAACAGAGAACCATCACCCCTAAAAGAAGATCCAGTTATAATACCAGATGAATTAAAAGAAGATCCAGTTACAATACCGGATGAATTAAGAGAAGTGAGATCAATACCGCCGCTTAAATTAATTCCATTTGGAAAATTTGGAGGTCCAGTGCCTGCTTGATCTGTGTAATTATCTGCCCTAAGTCTTGACATCTGGGTTCACTCTCCCCCGCAAGTTTTTTATTATTTATAATAAATCAAAAAAGAATAACATCTTCACTTTCTTCAACATCATAACCAACATAGTTGTACCAACCTGTAGCGATATACTTATCACTTTTATTTGGTATCACCCCAGAGTGAACATGAGTGACTGATGCCGGCCATATAACCAATCGTCCTTTTTTTGCTTTGACTGTTCTATTTTGAGCATAGAACTTAGTTCCTGACTTTGCATCATTCAAGTAGAACATCCACACTAAGATTCTACTTCCTTTATATCCCTCATCACCATGTTCACAATGTGGTGCTTTGTATCCACCCCCAGGCGGAAACAACTGAAGATTAAAACGATCGAATAATCCAAATAATGGAACATATTTAAGTGAATCGTGCTTTTTGCAATATATCTCAGAGTATTTAAATAAATTTCTAAGAATAGGTTCTGCAATTTCTCTGTGAATACCTTTACCAGAGTGTTCGAATGAAAAACCCAAGTCATAACCATCTTTCTGATCTTTATTAACTCTATCAGGTCCAGACTTAGATGGTTCCCAATGTTCCTTAAGTCTATACATACGATCCAGTATTAAATCACATTCATCATAAGTAAGTGCTTTGTCATAGATTTCAATAAAGTCACTCATTTATATTTAAACCAACCACTAATAATATATTTGTCACCTTTATTCGGTATAACACCAGAGTGTAGATGTGTCCATCCCGCAGGCCACATTAACATTCTACCAGTTTTGGCACGGTATGTTTTATTGTAGTGATGAAATCTTGTGCCCGACTTTGCATCATTCAAGTAGAACATCCATACAAGAATACGATATGGTTCATGTGGAGAGTGTTCACAATGTGGAGTGAAATATCCACCACCCTCTTCAAACTTTTGAATGTGGTACTCAGGTTGGAGTACAAACTCATCAATGTGATCAAGATTATACTTCTTTTTATACTTTTTAAGATTCTCAAACAGAGATGATCCAACATAATCATTAATAGAACCATTAAACCAATCCTTTGAATTATCAAAGGACAGAGGAATGTGTGTCCCTAACTTGTGCGTAGTGTTTACACCACCAACAGTTGGGGAAGGTTCTGCGTCTTGTCTGTTAAAAAGGTTGATAATAAAGTCACAATAATCTTTTTTAAGACTATTATCATATTTTTCAATAAAATTCATTAGTTACTTAACTTACACCAGGGATTCCGGGTTGATATGTTGATACTTTTGGATACCTAATTAATATCCTACTAGCGGTTGGAGCGGGATTACCAGGATTTCTCCATCCACCTTCGTTGTTTGGGTTTCCTCTACCTCCACCACCATTACCACCACCAGATCCACCACTACCACCGATAGGTTTCCACCACTTATCAGATGGTTGTGGACTACCACCTGAACCTCCAGCTGATGGACCGTTGGGTGCTGCAGGTGAATTTAAGTTATCATCAATCGCTCCACCACTCCATGTCCAAGCAATTGCTGTATTGTTTCCAGGTGTTGGATATGCAGCCTGGGGTGGAGAGTTTCCACCGGGTTGACCGCCACCAACACCACCAGGTGCTTTTAGTTCTCTATTTGGATCACCTGATGCTCTGAAGCGAGAGAATCCTCCAGGGTTAGCAGGACCGCCACCACCAGGACCAGATTGTCCCGGTCCATTAGGTCCGAAAGGAGCCACTCCACCTGCTCCTATAGTTTGATCATAAGTTCCGACAGTTACTGGAACCGTCCAAGCTCCAACAGCACCACCAGATCCACCAGCACCAGGTAGAGCACCTGAACTGTCAGTGGAACTACCTCCACCTCCACCACCACCTGCACCACCAAGCATAATTTGAATGGAGTTTCTTGTGGGGTTAGAGTTTTCTTGAACTACTTCAAATACATCAGCAGTATCCCCAACTGTGGTGGGAAGTTGGTGATAGACATATCCATCACCAGGGTCTAAGATTGTACCACCAGTTGCATAAAATTGTTTAGGAATTGCTCCTCCACCAGCACCTACACCTTGTCCAGATGAAGTGCTTCTATAAACTTCTAACTCTTTACCGGTATTTCTTCCTTTTGAAGATTTAAAAGACATTTATCAAGCCTCTCTATCACCATTGACAAATACGTTGATTGAACCAAGGGTGCAACCAATACTAATTTTATCCCCAGTTGTGTTCAACACAATGGGATATGATGGTTCAATATAAACTGTTTCTGATTGAGCAATTGCCACTTGGAACAATCTATTGCTCTTTGATACCGAATGCCCATTAGGTGTGTAATACACATGTGCGAAAACAGTATCTGTATGTGCATCATTATGAGCAACGATGGATTTTACATATACCTTTTTATTACTCGCTACAGTACACAAACCAACAGTAGTTCCAGCCGCTACGACTGAAACTTCATCTGTTAATCTATCTCTGGAAAGTGCCATCTTTTAATCCTTTTGTAGTTTTATTTATCCAAAGAGGAACATATCGAGTTCAAAGTTTCCTGCATAACCAAGTGATGTTACAACTCCTGATGTAACATTTAATCCGTTAGCAAGAACTTGAATGCCCTGTTGTGCAGTGATAATACCGACAGAATCAATATTAGTTACATCTTGATATGTCAGAGTTCCTGCAATAGAAACATTACCAGTAAATGTTGCAGCAACGCCAGTGATGTTTCTTACACTGAGATCACCAGATGATGCTGTGATGTCTCCAACTGTGATGTCTGGTGTTCCAGATAATCCTGTTGCGTTGCCAGCTACGTTACCAGAAAATGAGGTTGCAGTTAAAACACCACTAACTACTACGTTTGCAGCAGTTATAACTCCTACTACTCTTAAACCAGCAGTAAATTCGGGTGCTCCAGTTCCAGCTGCATCAGCGAAGTTATCAGAACGAATTCTACCACCAGATTTTCCTAGTGCAGGTAATGTTCCAGTTGATCCAATACCAAGAATGTTGGGAATAAACTCATCACCATCAGCGACAATTAAATCAGCATCCCCATCAACCATAACTTGAGCATATTGTGTATATGCAACAATAGCGGTATTGGGTGGATCAATAGTGATTGTTGATGCAACACCAAGAACTTGATCGGTGAAGTATATCTTGTTAAGAGCACTTGTGGTATCAGAACTTAGTGCAGTTCCAAGTCCAGCAGGGAGGTTGGTAAGATTTGCACCATTACCCTCAAATGAGGTTGCAGTTAAAACGCCAGTAACTATTACACCATTTGGATTAGCTTCTGCTTTTGTGACACCACCAGATTTAAGTGTAGCAGCATCAATACCCGTTAATTGAGATCCATCACCAAAATAAGTAGAAGCAAAAACTCCACCAGATTTAAATGTTACAATACCAACTGCATTAGATGCAAATGCTAATGATCCGTCTGCAGGAGCAAAGAACCCAGAATTACTGTCAGCACCAAAACTTAATGCAGGATTGTTAACTGTACCTGTAGAGAATGCAATATTTCCCAGTTGAGTAATAATGCCAACGTTGAATGGTGCAGCATCTACCCACTGTGCGGTATTATCATCTTGATAATAGATGAACAGTCTTCCTAGTCCTGTATTATACCACAGGTTGCCAGCGGTGACGATACCTGTGAAAGCATCTCCAGGTGTTGATCCAACACCAATACTTGCGCTACCTCCTCCACCACCACCAGCGATGCTAATATCAACTGTAGATCCATCAATGGCAAAAGTATTACCTGCACCAATAAAGTTAAGCATGGTAAACCCATACCCAACTATGCTACCTGTGGTTCTAATACCAACACCAAGTCCAGTTAGTTGTGAACCATCTCCAACGAATGATGATGCAGTTACAATACCAGTTGCATTAACACCTAAAGTGGTTACAACACCACTAACAGTTGCACCACCTGTAAAATTAGGATAGTTTGAAAATGTTGTTACATCTGCAGTAGTGACTGATGCAGTCGAAATACTTACATGATCAATCGTTGTAATCCCAGAAAAATTACTGAAACTGTTAACAGTCAGTCTTTCAAAAGTAGATCCAGTAACCGACAGTGATGCAACGGTAGTTACACCCGATGCATTTAAATTATTTACTTGTGCATTTTGAATTACACCAACATCAATTGTGCCAACACCACTGACATTTAAGTTAGTAGTGTCTATTTCGGCATATGTGCTTATACCTGTTACTTCTACACCATTATTAAATGATGTGAGTCCTACGAAAACAGGCATCGTGGCGATACCTGTAATATTAATATTTCTTCCTGTGATCTCATCATATGAGAGATCAGCAAATGTTGCTACACCAGATACTGTAAGTTGATCAACAGTTATTCCACCTAAAGTAGAAAAACCACTGACGGTTAGATTTCCAATATTTACATCACCCGCAGATGCTTCAAGTGTTGCAATCGTTGCAACACCAGTAATATTAATGTCTGTTGCTGCAATTCCACCACGGACATCTAAAGTAACACGAGGACCTGTGCTCGCAATACCAACTTTCTTGCTATTAGCGTCCGCAACAATAAGATCAGAGTTAACCTCTAAGCCATTCTTGACGACAAAACTCTTATCTACTGCCATTTGGGTTCACTATCCCCCGTTAGTTTTTATTATTTATATTAATCTTCTTCGTCCGCAAGTTCAATATCAAAATAACCTGTAGTAGATGGATTACCTCCAAGTCTAGTAGAAATAATATCTACTACCCCACTACTATATCCAGCTCCTCCTCCACCACCACCTCTGTTAGTAGAAGCATTTCCACCAACATATCCAGCAGCTCCCCCTCCATTATCACTACTGCCAACACCACCATTATTTCTATAACCAAGTCCTGCTTTATATCCTCTAAGAATTATTTGAGAGTCGGTGATTTCAGGACCTGCAGCAGTCCTTGCCCTGACAACACCAACATCAGAACACGGAGGAGTACCAAGTCTTCTATAATAACCACCAATTGTACAACCAGAAAGTCTACCACCAATAGGTGATCTATTTCCAGTTACTGGAGGACCTGATCCATTTCCTTGCCATTGTCCTCCAATTGGTGCTGTTCCATCCTCAAAAGCAATTGCACCTGATCCAGGACTTGATCCAGAACCAGTACCACCAGAAAGTCCTATCCCGCCACCATCACCACCATTTCCATTTCTACCAGCACCGCCACCACCGCCACAGGTGACTAGTATCGATGCTTTATAGTAAATAACAGCCACTGCACCACCAAGACCGTTACCATCTCCATAATTACCAGCCACCTTAATAGTCATTTCCTCATCTTTTGGTAAGGTAAATGTGAATGTGCCTAATCCACCTTCTCCACCAGTGTTTCCATGTCTAGATCCTCCTGCTGGAGCTGCCACTGTTACTTTAAGTTTAATATCTTTTTCGGGAGGATGAACAACAAAAGATCTTGCACCAGGTAATTTTTGAAGTCTAAGAGGACCTAATCCTTGATCTTTTCTTTCAAATAAGTTGTAAGTTTCTGCAGGTTCAATAGAAGTAGTAGAACCGTAATCAAGTTGTTCAACAACAAGCATTTGCCTAGCATCTACAACAGTAAATGTTGCACCATTAGAAGTGACTGGAGCATTTCCTGCTGTAGGATGAGATACAGTAACAGTAATTGTTGAATCACCAATCGTTGAAGTTGAAATAGTCAGAGTTGGTGTTGTAGATCCACTGATATCATCATTATCTGATAAATCAACACCGTCTTGACTCCATCTATATGATACATCAGAATCATCGGAAGATGATGCAACCACAGTAAATGTTGCATCTTTTCCTTGAGCAACCGTAGCATCCTGAGGTTGAGTTGTTATTGAAATTGTCGGATTTACCGTGACAATTACATTAGATTCAACATCACTGTCTAGACGTTGATTCTGATTCGACGCCTTTCCTGTTGATCTTGCTATACCAGATGTAATAGCACCTGCTTGTGATTGATATGCCGATTCTACATAACTAGCACGAAGAAAAACTGATTTACCAGTTTCGGATGGGTTTTGAAGATCCTGAATTGTGATTTCATTAGTTTGAGAACCACTTATTTTTCCAGATACATCTTGAGCAGCAATTCCATCAATATACCATTGATATGCTATTTCACCAGTATTTGTTACCCTTTCGCCAGGAATTGTTGTTGGATTATGTTTAAATTCGGCAGTTGCTAAACCAGATAATGTTACATCATCTCCCGCATTTACCGTAACGGATTCTGGAATTGAAGTGAACCTAAGAAAAGGTCCATTCAAATCCAGTGTTGTATTTGTGCTATTATAGAATGCTAATCCTATCATGCGAAGTTTTGTCCTCCAACTACACCGAAGAGTGTTGATCCGTTATCGAATGTCTTAAAGGAATAGATATCCGATGTGCTTGCTGTTGTAGTAACGATAGGTAGTACACCACCTGCTGGGAACTTGACTGGTATTATTGTGCCAACATTATTTTTAAATGTCGCAATACCAACAGAATAACCCGTACTATCTTGAGTAATTAAGATAGAGAATGCAGTAGCACCAGTGGGTGGGTTAAGCAGAGTAAATTGAGTAACTGCTTCATCAACGGTGAGAGTAAATGATTGTGCGACAGACAAGTCAACATTTACATTGCCACCGGAGATGTCAAGGGTTTCAACATATTCTGAATATGTTTTAAACTTAGTTGATCCTTCAATGTCAACTTTCGCCCTTGGTGATGCAGTTCCAAATCCAGTTTGATTGCTAGAGGTTGAAAGTGCAGTGCCAACAACAATATTGGTTGCTGTGATGATACCAGTGCGTATCTCACCAGATGTACTATCTAGTTTGTGATTCGCAGTGGTGATAATACCGCTAACATTTACATTGTTTACGTCAATTCTTCCATCAAAGACGGAATTGTTTCTAACTTTAAGATCAGTTGTACCTGTGCCTGGTGAACCAACATCCAGATTAAAGTGAGGAACAGAAGTTCCAACACCAACCCTAGTAAGATTATTGGGGAAAATACCAGTTCCAATTCCCGCAGGAACTGAACTAAACAGACTGTCATTCTGAAGATTTACAAGTCCTGCACCATCTCCAACGAATGTCGTAGCAGTGATAACACCAGCAGAATTTATGTTTCCACTAATATAGGAGTCACCCTCTACTCTTAATTGAAGCCCGTTTGCAGATGTTCCAACACCAACTCTACCAGATGAATCAACTGAGAACTCATTTGATCCATTTCCAACCTTAAATATATTATTTCCAGGTGTGGTTGTTGCAATTCCAACCTTATCAAATATTGCAATACTTAAAGTCTTAGAAAGACTTACGCTACCAAAACGATACCAATCATTTTCAGTAGAATAGATCCATCCAACATATCCACCTTTAGAGGGATTAGCGTTGTATACAACATCGCCGGGGTTACCCGCGAGTGATGGAGTTGCAATTCCAACAGTATACTTTCTAGAAACAGTTGTATCACCTTGTAAGAATAGTGAGTTAGACTCAATACCCTTTCTAGAAGTAGATGTAATCTTTTCATTAAAGATTACAGGACCGTCAAATTCAGAAACAATGTTACCATCAGGACCGCCCTCAACTCTAAGTGAACGACTGATAGATGCTTCTAGAGGAGTAAGAACATCAAATCCAACACTAACTCCAGTGGTAGAAACATCTTCACCAGTTACAGTAGGAATAGGTGCATCAAAAACTTCTTCTTGTCCAGTTGCAGAACTAACTTTTTTATTTCCAACAAAGAAGTCACCAGCATCATTCATACCAGTGTAAACATTTACACCACCATCAAATCTCAATGATTGTGAGATAAGAGATTCTCTTGTAGTGAGAGATCTATCTTGTTTCTCTGGAAGTGCAGTTGAATAGTTACCAGGTCCAAAACCAACATACTCGAACGTATGTCCAGAGGCACGTATAATGGAATTTCTTCTAAATTCAACAGGGCGACAAGATACCTTCTTGACAATAGAATTTGAAACATGAGTGGTTGATCTTGTACCAAGAACACCTCTGAACACAGAAACAGGGTTTCCTGTAACAGTAGTTTTTACTCTAACTAATTCTTCGTCAATTAGTAAATAATCACCAATATTTACATCTGTATCAGTAACATTAAGAATATCAATGCTTGTAGTGTCGGCAGTTAAAACAGCAGAAGATAAAGTTGTAGTAATACCAGCAAATGTGGTTTGTTGTCTTCCACTTAAATTTTCATTATCAATAACAACATTACCACCTGCCGCTGCAAATCCATGAGGGAATACTCTTATAGTTCCTGAAGGATCAGGTGCTGTAGTTCCTACACCAACATTAATTTCAAACGTATTTAACGATGACTTCTTGATAATAAAGTCACCTTGATACAATGATTGTTCTACTCCAGAGATTTTAACTTTGTTATTAACTCTGAATCCATGGTTCTCGGTTGTTGTGACAACTCCAACACCAGTAACTTTATTGAAATTAAAGGAACTTACATTTAAGGTTCTTCCAATCAACTGAACTGAAGATAAAGAAAGGTTAGTTATACCAATTCCTGATGCTCCACCAACTGTTGATGCAGATGATACTTGAACCTCTTTTGAAGATCCAGCGGTTACTCCAGTGATTCTATAAAGTGTGTTATAAGAATGATTAGCTTCTGGTTTAGCATTAATTAATTCAACAGTATCTCCAATATTATCATTTATTTTAGTGACAGTAACAATACCAACAGCATGTGGAGCAACTGTTCCGACACCAACGATCTGGAGGGAATCACCTACTGCATATGCACTGCCACCATCCATGATTTTAGCATTTACAATATTACCAGAAGAATTAACTTCAATTCTTGCAGTAGCATTTTGTCCCTGAGTTGAAGCAGATCCAGCTGATACTAATTTTGCATTGTAAATATATCCGGCACTTGCATTACCATAACCAGTACCACTGTTTGCAATACCAATATTAATTACACGATTGAGTCCATGATCAATAGTGGAGAAGAATGTGTGAGCAGTTCCCGCACTATTTGACTGAACTTCAGTTACACCAAAACCAATATTAAAATCAGATATTTGGGATTGTAATGTTTCTCTAGTAACACTATTTTGTGAGTCATCAACTACAGTTTCGCCAATAGGAGTTGGAAGAGCAAAAGACGCTGTTGCATTAGGATCACTCTTAGGATTATCTCTATTAGTTTGAGGATATAATTGTTGAATTGATTGGGATAATCTTTCAGTGGAGAATGGTGATACTGTAGGATTATTTGAGTTATTGATTATCAACAGATGATAGATACCATCTTGCTCACCAGAAATATATCTCTGAACTTGTTGAGAACGATAAACTTGATATGTTCCCTTGGTTCTGGTTTGTGCGAATGTAGGTAGACTTGTAGTTCTAGAAGAAGTGTCATTTGTAAATGCACCAGGTCCTGAAGAACTGGTGAGAGATACAGTAAATTCTCTGGCACTTGTAATACCAGTTACATTAAACTTACCATTAAATCCAGAGTTGGCAGTTCCAACTGGATTATTTCCACTAACAATGTTCTTTATCTCGACTTCAGAACCAATCTTAAGTCCGTGGGGAAGTTCAGTAAGGATATTAGCAATGTTACTACTCCAATTTGCACCAGCAATAAATTTGAAATTTCTTTGCTGATTCTCGTTAGAGAGAGTAACTGTTGTGGGACTGTAATATGATGCAATTTCAGTATCAGTAGCACCACTTACAGTTGTCGATTCTTGTAAAATATATCCATCAACAGGGGGACGAGCAGAAGTGATTCCAGATCCCGCAGGAATAACGTAACGAGCTCTATAAATCGTGTCAATGACATTTCTTGTATCAGGTTGACGATTTATAAAGGTTCTTGGAGTTGCAGCACCTAGAGAAGTTGTTCCAAGTCCAACAAGTGTTGGATAAATGTCATTATCTGTAGAGGCAGTGCCGACTGTTATATACCATTGAGATTCTGTTGTATCAAATTGAATTGGATGTCCAATGTCTCCAGCAATTTTATCAGATACTCTACTTTGAACTTTTAAAATACCACCTTTATTATTAATAGTTAATGCATTACTATTAATTGAATCATTTAAAGTTTTGGCAATCTTAATTTGATCCGTTCCTACACCAGATGTTATTGCAAAGTAAATAGCATTTGTTTCTAATCCATCAGGAAGATGTCCATTTTCAGAAATAATACGAATATTTTCACCAGATAATAAATTATGAGGATTATTAAAGGTAATTGTATTAGAACTTACACTGTTGATACCAGATGTTCTTCCAATATTATGAATCTTCTGATAAGAATTCTGATTATCGGTTAACTCAGAATTCGGCATAACAATGCGTGCCGAATAATTTGTTGGGGATCCTGTGCTATCAGGAATTAAAACATTGATCTTATCATTTTCTTTCGCTCCAACTCTATATCCTTCGATAACGCTGTCAGGAGCAACATCTTGATTAGTTTGATTATACAGATATAATCTACTCGTAGAGGCAACTCCAACAACTGTTTTTTCTACATCAAAAGCATTAAATTCGATTGCCCCTTGAACAGTTTCAAGTTCTTTAGGTGGAATAATATGTGTGATGTATCCAACATCATCTCTAGCAAAAGCATTATTTTTATAACCTTTCGAAACAAGAGCTTTAGCACCAAAGTTGGAGTTAGAGTTTGTAACTGATAAATCACCACCACTTTCAGTGACGAAGTGATTTGCATAACCAATAGCAAAACAGGAAACAATTTGAATTACAGAATCATTTGATGCTTTAATGTGGAAATTTTCATATTCTGGTTTGAATATGGCACTACTATCTTCATTAATATTTGCATTACCAGCAAAAGTTGAGTCTTTATATTCTCCACTCGTAGAATCATACTTAACAAAAGCATTTTTATCTTTCTGAAGTCCAATACCTGTGAACTGAGCCACAACCATGGATTTAAATCCAAGTGCTTTACTGCCATCAGCGTGCATACCACACATGCCAAAGACAGATCTCAGAGAGATATTAAAGATGTAAGGAGATGCAGAAGTTACGGTATCCGACTGCAGATCAACCTGAGATCCTGTAATTGTAGGTAATGCATCAGTAGGTGCATTAGATAGATTATATTTGAATTGTGTTGTACCTTCTGAGGTAGATGAAAGAACATCACTTACAACAAACTGTCCGTTATATACATCTGTGCCAACGTTAGAAATTTTAATCGGAGTGTCAACATCAAGTCCAAATAATGCATTCTCAAGATTAACTGTAATTTCAGTTGTTGCAGTTAATCCATCACCTGCCTTGATGCTTGTAATTCCAATTGCGCCACTCTTAGGACCTACAATGCGGAATTCATCAATTTTAGGTTGGATATCCAATCCAGAACTAGGATAGTCTGGTTCTATAGATCTTCCCGAAGATGCTCCATATGCCAATCCAACTTTTTCATAGTAAATATCAAGATCAGTTCTTCCAGCATCAAAATCGGTTATGAAAGCATCATTTATCTTTACATCATTGGCACCATCTGCATATTCAAAACAGGTTAGTTTATGGTGTGAAAAATTAGGAACAAAAGTATTAGTTGAATAATCTTTGAATACTATACCATTAGGATCACCATCAAAGATAGTGAATTGCCATGAATAACAAGTACCAGTTACACGAAAAAGTGCAGTTCTTTCAATATTGACGTTCTCTGGATCAGGAACATATTTTGGACGAATTTTAGTTTTACGAAGATCTAAACCTACCAGAGAAGTTCCCCTAGGTAAAATAACTCCACCATGAACACTGTTAAGCTTATATAATGCGTTATTTTCGGTTGAGAGATCAAAATTTGTAGTAAGTGAGAATGATGGGAAGTCGGAAGATACCAGTCCGTTTCTTAGTTTAAAATTACCTGATCCATCAGGAATCCATCCAGGACGGTTATCGACTAAGTGATCACCAGGATAAAGAAGAATTGTTGTTTTGCTAAATCTATCGTTATCTAATCCACTCTGATAAGAAAATCTAGCTGCTTCAATGAGTGCCCTTTGTATCGTTTTAAAGGGACGAGCTAATGAATTTCCTTGATTTTCAATGGAGTCTGTGGCGTCTAAATCGTTTGGATTAACGTACAGAATGTTGCCACGGGCATTCTTTAAAAAATTATCTAGACGACTAAGAGGCATCTTACTATCGCACTTTCTGTTATTAGTTATTTATCAATGCTTAAAATAGGAGTAGGGGGACTTGAACCCCCACGGGATTAACTCCCAACAGATTTTAAGTCTGGTGCGTCTACCGATTCCGCCACACTCCCATACAATTAATATTCTATTATAATTTTACCATCTTGAAAATCAACTTTACCATCTAGTAATCCACCTGCCCTTCTAATTAAAGCAAGTCCAGCGATCTTATCTGCTTCACGACCTTCTTCTGGTTGTTCTTTATGTTTTTTCCACATCTCAGCCACCATGTCTATTTGTGGTGCTGGATTAACATAAACTGATGATTCAGATTGCCACTTATCAATTGCTTCCTGTGTAGGTACAGCAATTCTAAATGGATAATCTTCCTCTTCAAACTCTTTGTTCATATCGATATATGTTTGAGGAGTAATCATAATGTTCTTTCTAATCTTAAAGTTGCTTGATCTGGAAAGTCTCTTGGACGACTATCTCCCGCATTATCGGTTCTAGGTGAACCTTCATTCTTCTTTTCAGTTTTTTGAAATGATACTCTCTTATATCTATTTGCCCAAATGTCTGGCATCCAGTATGTCACTTGCCAGTCAATAGGATTATCACCACAGATAGCATTACTCAACTCAATATGTTTTTCAACAGAATGATCGAAGACACCAATCTGAATATATCCATCATGAGTTACGCACTCACCGTTGCCAATGTCAACTATGAATAACTGTTTCATTGATATTCCAAGTTGGAGGATGAAACACGCAGTATTCATTAAATGTAATTTTCATCTCTTTCTCAGTTAAATTACAATTTTTTGCTGCTTTTGGTAGATTCCATTTAGCAACAAATAACATTTCCATAGATTGTCGTGTTTCTTCTCTCATATTCGTAACATTTAAGAATTTCTTCGTAAAACCCATCAGGGTAAAAAATTACAGGAATTTTTTTTGCGACTTTTTTTGGATTAAAAGTCATTTTACCTCAAGAGGATCTGCATATGCAATAACATCTTCAGGTGCAGTGTCACGAATAAGTTTCATTACACACATGAATTCATCAATCGTTTCACAGGAAACAACCTTTTCATCACCTTCATTGGAGTAAAGGTAGAAGTTACGAGAAGAAGGATCGATCACGACACGGGTGAGATACTCGTCTAGCATGGGGTTTGTTTGATTACCTGCTTATTATAGAGCAGTTAGGTGTCTTTGTCAAGCAACTCACCTATGATTATGTAGTAGCAATCGACAGGTAACCCGTTTGTGTCTAAGGTGATTTCTCTCCCCTGACGACGCTTGACACGAAGATCTTGATTCGCACCTACCTGTGTCAGGTGAATCGTTATTGAGTCCATATCAATATCATCCTCCCATGATTCAGGAATTATAATAGTTTTTCCATTAGTTCTACCATGCAGAAATTCAAATCCAGGTTCAATCATTAGTCAATAACCTCTGTAATTGTCGTGATCCCAATTAATTTTTTTAATTCTTCTAAGTCATCAAACTCATTATTCAACGTACCTAACATTTTTCTTATTCCATGAATACCAAGTTGCAGTGAATTTCGTTGATCTCTTAGTGATTTAATACCTTTCTGGTATGTATTATACTTACCGCTAGCACTATCAAATTCATTTTTTCTTGCTGCTGCTTCTGTAATAGCATCACTTAATGTATTAGCGATCCCTGTTGAGCATGATGACACTGTGGCATATAATGGTGGAATAGGATTCAAACTATCTACAACTCGTACAGTACCCTCAGCAACTGCATTTCCTCCAATATTAACAGGTTCATGTCCAAAACCAACTCTATAATTTTCTTTTCCGCCACCTACACTTGGTTCTGGTGCATATTCATCAATTTTGATATCACCAACTTTCTCAGGAACCATTTTTTTATACTGATCCCAAGTACTCGTTGCACTTGGAGCACCATCTTTGCTAATAAACATGGATATGCCTATTCCAAGTTGACTTCTATCAGATTCTCTAAACGCTACAGATATTGTCTCTTTAGTAAATGGATCTTGATTAAAGGGGATGTCATATCTCTTTCTACTATCTGAAGAGAATTGATCTGGATCATCTAGAACTCTAAATTGTAAAGATTCTCTTGCACTAGCAGATGCTCCACAAATTGCACTCATCGTCAAAATATTGACAGTTGCTTGAGAGTTTGTACTACCAAAACCAACATTTGGTACTACTCTAAGATCAACTTGTGTCGTTCCTACTCCCACAATTTTTGCGGTATTAGGAAATATTGCTAGATTTCCTACACTTCTTACAACTTGTCCGACTCCAAATGTAATTCCAGATCCAACTGGTTGCATGACAGTTAAAGATGTGGATCCCAGTCCACACGTTCCAATAAACTCACCCACAAGAGTGTTGCCAATATCCTTGTCGTATGGTTGAGAATAAAATTTCATCGCATATCTATTCTCTCTTTCAAAACCAAAGAATGGATCATCAACGAAAGAAGCTATACCCACTAATTCATCTGAATAATTACTACTGATTGGATAAAAAGTGGTTATACCGGTTACACCAATATATTTGACAGCAAATGATTCAGATCCAACTCCGATTGGTTCATAAGAATCAGAGTTTAATCTTGTGCATTCTAACGTAATTTCATCCTCTTCTGGACCTGTTTGAAAACCAACCTGTCTCCAGAACAAATCACTTCTGCATCCAGAATCGACACGCCCTTGATAAGCATCAGTTACTGCCGCCAATCCTTCGTTTACATGAATAATACCATCCAATATGGGATTCTCAATTTTTAAAATACCTTGATCATAAAGAGTTTTATTATCATCAATAACAATTACTTCTGTAAGTAGTGTATCGATATTTTGCTCTTTGAATTCTATGTCTTCTTTGACTCTTTGTGTTAATTCAGTTGATAACATTTTTAATCCCTCACATCATAGTGATATCCAGCAACAGAATGATCTGATTGATCAATAGGATAATCTGCGGCAGACTCTCCTTCATATTCAACAACAAACTCCCCTAATCTATCTGCCCATACTTGATAAAAGCATTGAACATTAGTTAGATGATTGCCTGATACAATAATCATATCCTCACGTATTTCTTTTACATATAAGTTATCTTCTCTACCAAAGGGAGTAAGATTTACAGATATTGTATCATAATCTATTAAATTTTTCCAGTATTCTGGTAGTTTTATGATATGATTTCCATTAAGTTTACCACGTATGTAAACCGCTGCTTCAGGACCTTCAACACAAGCATGTCTTAATCGCCATCCATCTTTATTAGGATGTTTTATATCAAAGGTTTTCTTTGTAGCAAGAACATTACCACCAGCATCACTAACAACTAAAGCGGTTGCATTTGCTGCTGTAATGTTTGAACCTGATGTGACAGTGACTCCTGCATGTGCTTTTGCTCCTGCCCTTGCTTCTGCACCAGCAAAAGACTTTGCTCCCGTTTCTGATTTAGCCCCAGTGTCAACTTTGACACCAACTTTTTTCATTAGAGCTATGATATCAATCTCTAAAGGAGATAGAGTTTTCTTTGATACAGAATTAATTTCTAAGACAATAGTAGTCGCCATTGTCATTCCAACAGGACCTGCAGGATCACCAACAAGTACATCAATTGGAGTTGATAACGGAGGGGGAAGTCCTCTGATGTGAACAATTGATGGTGCTTTAGATGCAAGTGGATTGGTTATAGGATCAGGACGTGTTATTTGAAGAGCGGCAGTATGAAGAGGAAATAGTGCAGAACTTCCAACTAAAACACTACCATTAAAATATCCGGTGCCAGGAATCGCCGCTGCACCTGTCAAATATGCAGCAACAGGAACAGGAGCAACACCCTGAGGTGAGTAGCTACACTGTAGTTGTTTACCAATATGTATGTCTGAAACTTCCATTTTTTAAGAAACTAAACTATTGATTAATTTTGTAAGTCCCTCACCAAATTGAACGATTGTCATAGATCCAGAACCGAGTAAGTTAAATCCCACATCAGGTGCCTCCACGATCTTAAAGTCTCCAGAGGAAACTTTTACTTCACCAGTGCTGTTTAAATTAATTTTAGTCTCAGCTGCCATACCAATTCTATCACTAGCATTCATTTTTATTTCACCAGTTCTCATATCAATAGCACTGTTAGATTGTATGTTTACAAATCCTGTGGTTGCACCATTACCTTCAGAGATAAGATCAATATCTCTCGCCATTATTCTTACTCTTCCTCTCGGAGCGAATAAAATAATATCACCATTTTCGGCATATGTGATGGCAGATACACCATCAACAGGTTTTTCACCACATCTAACATTATATACAGATGGTGCGGATACATTTATGGCACCATCTAAAGTGCCACTCATTTGAAGCCCAATGTATTGTGCTCTTTTGAATTTTGAAGGAAAAATACGGCGAATCATAATCGCCATCTTATTATTTCTCTTATCAATTGTATCTAATACCACCTCACCAGTAGTATTACCAAACCTATTATAATCAGGACAAGTGCCTTGTGACATTATACCTTACCTACACAGTCGATTACTTGCAGAGTCGGAGTACCAAGAGGAACAACGAATCCAGAATCATTGGGATTAATAAATCTAAGAACTGGTTTCAAAACTGCATTATATCCGGTTTCAGTATTTATTGTCATTGATGGAAGGGAAGTAAATCCAATGCCAGGGTTAGTAATATTGACACCAATAATTTGTCCATTATTAATTATCAAATCGCCAGATCCATTAGTACCATCACCTATCAATAGTGTGTCACCATCATCATATCCAAATCCAGGATCATCTATAAAAATTAAACCTATGGTAGAAATAACTTCATCTCCATCATCTCCACCACCTCCTGGAGCACCAGGAGGTAAATTAGGATCTTCCGGTGTTCTAGGAGGTAAGTTAGGATCTTCCGGTGTTCCAGGAGGACATCCAGGTGCTGTAAAAGTAACGCTAAATTCAGGAATCTTGCCCCAATTTGGATCAAGTAATTTTTCACGCATCTTTCCTCCAACTCTAAGGAAGAACTTATTTTCTAAGAAGAATCTTATGTCCTGTTCAGTAAAACCCTCGGCAAATGCTCTTTGAGCATCCACTTCAAATCCAAATTGATGACGAATTCCAAATTCATATTTTCTACCAAAAGTATAATCAAAATTTTGCATATCTTTTAACTTTGGATTGACTCCATTGATAATACATCCAGGAATCTTATCCTCAGTAAAATCAGCATCAATTACAATAGTTTCTTGTCCAGGTAAAGTAATCTCATCTCCATAATAAACTCTAACAGTTTGCCCTAAACTATACGGACTATCCCAATTGTAATTAGATCTGTGAACAGAAGTTTGACATCTGTTTGCCCACACTCTTCCACCACCACCTTTATCCCCATAAGGATATCCCTCATATCCATATCCAGGATCATCAATAACTACATCCACTATTCCAGTTGATGGGTTAACATCAGTTTTATCTTTATCACGTTTTCTAAATCTATAAACAACGACATTATCACTTATTGAGTTTCTTTCAATGTAAACACCTCTTGAAGGATATACTTGAAAATCTCTAGGACCTGCAGATCCCAAAGGAGTTCCACCTAATCTTTTAGGAATTCCTTCAACAGTATCTTTATAATCTACCCAAATGCCATTACCAGTTCTCAGTCCAGGAAGTGTTGAACCAAACTTTCTTGACGCTAGTGAAAATCCTCTAGAATAATCACCAAACTCGGCGTTTTCATTCTGAAGTCCGCGAGTAATTCTTACGTTAATATTATCCAAATCAGAAGGATCATAATCACCAGATTCTTGGCGTCTACTTAATCTTCCTTCAACTGGTGTGATTGTAGTTGCAGTAACTAAGTAGTCTCTGTTTACAAAAATATTTTTTGTGATTGATGTTGGTGCTTGATCTATAGTAAATTCAAAAAATGAATCACCACTAGAATTTGGAACGTTGCCAAGCAATTGAAAAGTTACACGAATAGGTGCAGTTTTTATTCTTGCTGATCTTTCAAGATCAAACTTAACTAGTCCAACACCCAACTTATCATCAATACCATCATTATCATTATCGTCTAAATCGTCATCACCATCATCAGATAAATCATCATTATCATCATCGTCATCACCATCATCATCATATAAATCATCATCACCATCGTCATATAAATCATCATCACCATCGTCATATAAATCATCATCACCATCATCAACAGGTCCTATAATTACAGTTCCTGTTCCACCCTTTCCGTTACCACAAGCATCTTCAAATTCTATAGAAGGAGCTGAGGTATAATTACCAGGAAGAAGCATTTGAACGCCAAGAATCTCTCCAGCAGCATTGATTACAGCATTACCAGCACCACCTGATCCATTACCACCAAAGAAATTAACTTTTGGAGGTCCGCAATCAATCGCATCAGTGTTACAACTGCCATCAAGTACAGATTGCCAAATTGTTCCAGCATTAATATCACCAAGAGGTTCAAATACAGATCCATCTTCATTATAAAAATTCCAATCATCAAGGAGATCATCAAATGTTGCAGTTACATTTCCAACAGTATTTGCTGCTGATGCAGCGACTGATTTTGCTTGATTAAAAACTGAATCAAAATCAAGTGGTGCCATACCGGATTTTGATCCACTAAGAAAATCCCAACTGTCAGTTGAAGGACATATATTTTCTACTGGACATCTTATAAGATCAATTATATCACTGACAAAATTAATAAGTTGACTTGTGAAATCAATGGCTTGTCCTACTAGTTCACCTATATCCCCTAAGACAGAATTAATTAGTCCAGTGATTCTGCCAATGATTTCTCCAATTATACCTCCAAGAATATTTTCTACTAAACATGATGCAGCATTCAAAATTCTATCTAGTATATCACTAAGAATTCCTGCTATAAGATCCTCTAACCCTAAAAATATTCTATAAAATAAACACGATAATGCTGAGAGAGCTTTATCTTTTGTTTCATTTGCAATATATCTGGTGCTAAGAGGAACCTGTCCTATTAATAGGTTTACCCCCGTAGAAACTTTTCTTATCACCCACTTTCTCATCTCCTGCATCAATGCAGCAATAATTTGTGCAATATCTTGAGAAGCACTAGATAGAGAAATTTCATATTCACTACCACCAATACCAATACCACTAGCAATATTTACATTCTTAGCATCGTTTATAAAATCTTGAGATGTTTGGAGAAAACTATCTTCACCCAGCAAACCAGTCCTAAGTTCCTCAACTTGTTGAATCAAACGATCAATGGCATCATTAATACCAGCGGTGTTTACTTTTTCACATGCCTTAGGCATGGTTGGTGTTTTAGTGTTTGATTGTTTTTCTTCCTTGTCTGAAAATTTAGAAGTTTTTTGTGTACCGAATAATTCGTTTATTGTTGGGTTTGTTGTGACTGAAGTATCAGGTACAGTGGATTGCCCAGGTATAAAACCACTTAATGCTGCTACACCCTGAGCTTGATTTCTACCATCCTCAAGTAAATTCCTAACAAAATTAGGAACTACTGCTTCTATTTGATATGTGCCACTATTGGGATCCTTAGATACATAAACGAATGTATTCGGTGTATATCTAATAATACCAACATTCTGTGCTCCCAATCCACTATTAAGTTGAAGCGGATATGCAACGGGTAATCTATTTTCAGGTTTATCCGGGGGATCTTCACCTAATATTCTAATTCTATATCGTTGAGCGACAACATCACCCCCTTGAGGAGCACCATGAACGGCACTATCCTGTGTTTCTTCCTGAGCAGTCGTGCCTACAATTACAGCTATCTTCCTGTAATGCTCAGCAAAATGTTTAGCTGTCTGTAATGATTCGTATCTACTCGAAAGTCCTGACATTTATTCAATCGTCGTAAATTCTACATTCGTCTGCTTCTGGTTCCATCTCGCAATAGAGTTCCAGTGCAGTTGGATCATGATGATCTCCTGCTGCTATATCTTCCTTATGATTATCAGCATATACTTTTAACTCCTGCAACTCACCCTCAATATGACGACGTTGTTGTGGTGACGTTGTTGGGTTAGAAAGAATTTCCTCGTCCTTTTTAATATGCTTCTCGATACTTTCCATTAACTTTTAACTCCGTAAGAATCGCGTACTAAATTTAAACCAGTAAACGCCTGTGTTGGCGTGCTATGGTGACACAAATCCGCTATCATATATATGCCACTATATTTGGGACTTCCTGTGACAGAAGGTTTTTGAGAAGTCTCAGGAAATTTGCAATATATTAAATCACCAGCGTTGAGTGATAAATCTGCGTCAATCACTATATTAAGCGATATACCAAACTTTTGTCTATAATTTTGTTGTGATTGTAGTGATGTCTTGACAATATCAAAACTTGGTTCAAGTATCGTGTCATTCAAAGACTTTCCAGGATCTATCTTTTGTCCATCATCCTTTGTTTTATTTAATTGTGAAGTAGTTTTATCACGATATTCTTTACTTAAAACAGGAAGACTAGTTCCAGCAATCACACCATTACCCTCAGTGGGAGAATTTCTTGGTATCACTTGAAATTTTTGATCACCACCTAAAATATCAAACAAATCAAGTTCACTATTATATGCTCCTTCTTCAAATTGTTTAAGAGTATCGTTTATTCTTAAAAAACTTGACTTAAGGATTTTTCCATTATACCCAGGAGTTATATTCTGATTACCAAATCCAGTCTCTACAAATTTTTTAATTGTTTTACCTGTGGTTTCAAACATTTTATCAAGAGATCTAAAATTGTATCCTTTTGAAGTTTCCCAAAAAAGATATCCAGCACTGTCTATACCCTCGGGTACTGATACTTTTTGAACATCTAAACACATCTGAAATGGATATCTATTATCTCCATTAAATTGAATATTATTTTGAGTTGTGTCTGCGAAAAAATCTTTTTCTGTTTTTAAATTATCTAAAGCTTTTCTAACAATACCATCACCCTTGCCAAGGTAAGTATCTGTCATTCTATTTTCAATAAGAAGATTATCATATGCTTCTTTTGAAACAACTCTTATCGCTACGGTTGATTGCCTGTTACTAGTTCCAGCATAAGTTGTTTTGCCAATTTTTAAATCTGTATCCTTTGATAAATCAATTCTATTTTTATATTGATCTTCAAGTATTAATTTAAACTTTTCATCAGATTGAAGTTTTATAGATTCTAATATACCAATAGTTCCCCTTGATCCATCACGAGCTGGACTTGCCGTACCAGTATCAACAATACTTAAATCAATTGTTATAAAAGGACTTAAAACACTCTCACGATATTCTAAAACAGGAACTCCAGCCTCTAGAGATACTGTTTCAGAGGTTTCATTAGAAACAACTTCTATTTTTTTGTGTATTAAAGGTTTATTTCCCTGCATGTTAGGCGTTAATTGGAATCAGGATGTTGTTAACTTCGCGTCTTACAGCAATACCACCACTAGAATATGTGGTGGATTGATCTAGTCCTGCACTACTAATTAGGGAAGAAGAAGAAGTCTGTGTTGAAGATTGCAATTGTGAATTTTTCACTAATTTTTCTAAGAATTGAAGGGGATCAACGGTTCCTGCAAATGATCCAGATGCCCCTGCCTTTCCTTTTCTTATTTCATAGTGGAAAACTCCAGTCTTTTCAGAACCTGACTGAACAAGAGTTCCTTGTTTAACGATATCACCTTCCTTAACATGTATCGTGTTTCCTTCAGCAATTCTTTCGGTAAATCCCAATTCAGCGTTGTAGATATCAACTACATTACCATAACCACCACCTGCATTCCTAGCATAGATTACCTCTCCACCAATTCTTGAATAGAACTTACTATTTTTATCATCAGAAGGATCAAAGTC
>Ga0209535_1000667_pt1 | contig 24039 bp, 13 predicted proteins | sample LinPmetageLP28_FD_184041 | JGI IMG/M metagenome (GOLD analysis project Ga0209535, IMG submission 184041) | Marine viral communities from the Pacific Ocean - LP-28 (SPAdes) (version 2) | ecosystem: Environmental > Aquatic > Marine > Oceanic | place: Pacific Ocean | collected 2009-08-22
GTGCTCTGCTAAGTAACACTTACTCATCTCACACTAACTCACACTTTTTTCAAATCATGAACTACACTCTTAAGCAACTTCAAGACAGAGTATCAAGTATGATCAAAGAACAGGGAGAAGATGCAGAATGTGCAGCATGGATTTATACGAAGGAAGATATTCATATGAAGGATGAAAATGGTGAGGTTGATTATGATATTGAGGTGAATGACCCTGCACTTGTTGCACGTATCTTTGATGATGTTGGGCAGATTGATTACATCTACACAATGATTCAAGACTGTGTGGATGAGGTTACAGAGGAGCAACTGATGTTACAACAGCAGGAAATGGTGTAGACTAAGTAACACTAACTGTAGTATCACTAAATGATACTCAGAGCGGCCGACCCTGTGCCAGTTGGTCAAAGTGGCACAAGGTTTCGTTTTGGACCTCAAAACCGTGTATTGTATAGAAGTGGAGGGGACAGCACCTCACCACACCTCTCAGACCTTTCTACCTGCCTCTCATGCGTAAAATCGAAACCCAGATGATCACAGCAGTTCAGAACGATCAACGTTGGTCATCTGCCAATACGACTGTTATCCCCGGTTGGGAGGGGACCTCTGACGTGTATCTCCATGGGCACAGAATCGCAACCGTTGGTGATACCTGGATTCAGATCTTCGATGGTGGTTATCAATCAAAGACCACAAAGTCACGTTTGAATGCATTACTTTCTGCCTTCGGAATGGACGGTGAGTATGTTTTTCAAAAGAACTTTCAGTGGTTCGTTAACTATCAAGGTTCTCCAATTCCTTTCTTTGACGGTATGCGTCTTGCATGATCAAAACTAAAAAAGAGTGGGCATCAATCTATGCCCGCTTTTACTCAATCATTCTCATTCTCATCATTCTCTAAATGCAAAATAAGCACATCGAACATCCCGAAGATTCCATTCTCACCGGAGATTTAAGTGCTCTTGATTGTCTACGTAACGAAGGTAATCTGTCAGTGAAGATGGACGGGGCACCTGCAATCGTATGGGGGACTAATCCTGCGACGGGTAATTTCTTCGTGGGTACAAAGTCCGTCTTTAACAAAGTAAAGATTAAAATCAACGAATCGCATCAGGACATTGATAGGAACCACACGGGCAATGTTGCAACAATCCTCCATAAGTGCCTTGACTATCTTCCACAAAACGGAGGTATCTTTCAGGGGGACTTTATTGGTTTCGGTGGAACTGATGAATACACACCGAACACAATCACCTATCAGTTCGATAACATTGTAGAAGAGGAGATTATCGTTGCTCCTCATACTTACTACACAGCAGAGAGTGATTTAAGGGATGCAATCGCACACCCGATGAACTTCACTATCACCGACACATTCTATTGTAAGTTCGTGAAACCCAGAGCAACGATTGCATCCGGTCGTTATGATGATGGTCTGAAGAGATTCCATGACTTAGACGATGTAATTTCTTTCGCAAGAGTAATGGCACAGAACGTTGAGTTTGTATCAGATAAGGATGCCAAACTGATTAAGCAGGAACTCAATTCCTGTATCCGTGAGAATCGTCCCGTGATTGCTTCGACCTTTATGAATGAGAATCTCATCAGTTTCTGGTTGTTAGTCAAGTCGATCAAAGAGGACGCTATCTATCTCTGCCGGAATAATGGTCCAAAGGCATACATCGGACAAACTCCAATCGGTGGTGAGGGTTATGTTTACTCTAATGAGTTCGGTACATTTAAGTTAGTGAATCGTGAGCAGTTCAGTTATGCCAACTTTAACAACAATAAGTTCCAAAGTGTAGACAAATAATCTTATAGGACTCATAGGCAATCCTTATCGTTTAGGGGATTGCCAAGGGGGTCCGATGCTGTAGAATATGAAAGAACAAAGGGACATCACTCATGGCATCCGTCACCGCAACTCAGACCCGTTCATTGCTGGACCCCGTGACCCGTCGCACCTACAGCATCAAAAAAGGGGACACCTACAAGACCACTTCAAAAGTCTATCAAATTTTTAATCGTCGTGACAACAGCATTTTCGTAAAGTCCCGCACCAATGCCGGTGGTCAGACTTGGACCTCTGCAGAGTTGGACCTGATCACCGATCTGTACCTCCAGCACGTTCGTCCTGCTGATACCTGTGATGACCGTGCCACCATCCTGAAAGAATTTCGACGGGTCTTCAGCACCCATAGCGATGATGCTGTTGAGCTGACCGTCCGTCGCATTATTCGTTTAGACACTGCTTACCCCTCTGAAGGAATGTTAGGTGCTCATGTCGGATACTGGCAAATCTTAGACAGCAAGTGTCCCGGTCGATTCGATCCCCCTGCCGTCTGATATCTCTTTACTTTAGCACCGTTCGTTCGTAAACAGCAGTGGGGGGTGATTGCCCCCCTTATGTTATGCGTTGCCGTGCCCCGTATATAAAAACCCCCTACTACTTTAAGCTATAAACGACCCAAAGTCCGTTCGTGATATCACTCTGATAAAAAAAAAGTTTTCATATATAAAAAACGGATAGAGGATTCAAAGGTATGCAAAAAAATTCCGCAGAAAATTTTACGACTGTAGAGATCGACCCAGTAAGTGGGGAATATGTTATTACGATACCCGAATGGATATGTGATGAGAAGGGGTGGTACGAGGGAACAGAAGTAAATATCGAGGTAGAGAATGATTGTCTTATTATCAAAGATGTGGAGTGATTGATGCACAAGAACGGAGTGATTGACAGAGTATAGATAGAGTGTTATGATAGTGACGAAGTTCATTTACAGTTATGGCTAAAGGATTTACAGTAAAAGCAAAGACACCCAAACCATCAGAGAGCACTGAAGAGTGGGACTATGCGAAGGCAAAGGAAATGGTAAAAGGCAAGTCCATTGTCTTTTGTTTACCAGGTAGAGGAGTTTCTTATACGTATCTCAAAAACTTTGTACAACTTTGTTTTGATTTAGTACAGGCCGGAGCAAGTATCCAGATTTCGCAAGATTATTCATCGATGGTGAATTTTGCAAGATGCAAATGTCTTGGTGCGAATGTATTACGAGGACCGGATCAAATTCCATGGGATGGTAAATTGAATTATGATTGGCAATTATGGATTGACAGTGACATTGTATTTTCATCTGAGAAGTTTTGGCAATTAGTTCTGATGGACCAGGACATTGCGAGTGGATGGTATATGACTGAGGATGGTAAGACCACTTCAGTTGCACATTGGTTAGATGAAGAAGATTTCCGCAAGGGTGGTGGAGTCATGAATCATGAGACAGGGGAGAGTATTTCGAAGCGTCGCAAACCATTTACTGTAGATTATGCAGGATTTGGATGGTTACTAATTAAGCACGGAGTGTTTGAGAATTCTGACATGAAGTATCCATGGTTTGCTCCGAAGATGCAAGTCTTTGAGAGTGGAGAGGTTCAGGATATGTGTGGAGAAGATGTAAGTTTCTGTCTCGATGCTATCGAAGCAGGATTTGAGATTTGGTGTGATCCACGTATCAGAGTTGGACACGAGAAGACAAGAGTGATCTGATGGTACTGACAGAATATACAATTCTCCATAAAGGGAAAGTATTGCACAAGAACTTAACGGAGGAGGAGTATTTTGATATGATGGAAAATCTTTCGGTAGAGTATTATCAGAAAGGTTTTCCAAGACCACAAGATTTAGAAACAAAGATTACAAAGTATTAGGAAGTTATTATGGCAGTTCGTTCAAAGGTTGGATTAAGTGGTGATGGTTTTATAGAGGGAAAACCGAAGAAGTCTCGTCAAGGGAACGGGAAGCACACGAAATATGCCGCGACTTCTCGTAACGGCAAACGTAAGATGTATCGTGGACAAGGACGAGGTTAATATATAATTGTAGTTTTATTGTCACTATATGGCATGTTTGATTGCAAATCTTCCATCACAGGAAGTATGGGTCCGTAAAGAATATCTAACGGACCATCAAAGTGGACATGGTGAATTTGTAAAGGGCGTTTGGGTATCGGTTAAATCGATTCCTGGACGTGCTTTTTATTTTGAGACCTATCTACCAGAATATGCGGCCATGTATGATAAATTGCCTATCAGTGCCTTTGTGGCAGACCCTGAGACACCAAGTCCGGACATGAACCTACCAAACCTACAGTTTTGGAATTGTATGGACTACGGAGTGGTCTCGGTGGATAAGAAATTTATTGGTTCAATGGACTTTGAATGTTATACAAGGGACTTTGGTAATGTAAAAGGTACATATGTCTGTACTATTGATAACTATCATCATGATCCGGACTATGTTGATTGGGCTACTAGTGAAAATCCAGCTGAACATAAGTCTCATAACCTGATTGAACTTGAGAATGGGCAGTATGCACTGTATCCAAACAATAGATTACGTATTTTTGACAATAGTTTAACTCCTGTTGAACCAAAAATGCCTGATTTTAAGGTTTCGACTCAATATTATCAAGTTGAAAATGGATTTGAACGACTTGGAATGGGACGTGAGGACGAATATTTCTGGAAGACTGCACAGGAACGTGAAAATTCATCCGAAGAGGGTGAAAAATAAATAAAATAGGGATAGAAACCCCTCAAAAAGTTCTATTCTAACAAAATAGGAGTAAAATGGGCAATTCACCAGTAGATAGAAACAAAAATTATATGCAAGAAGTGTGGGGAACAACAAGTTTGACCACAGATTACTGGTCATTACCCAAAAAAACGAATGATCCAGAAGAAAGAGTGCTTCAGGAGATTATGCACGATGATTTAAAGGAAGGACAAAGAAATCTTCAGGAATAGAGTATAAATAAAATTAAGAAAACTCTTTAACAATGGCAATTCAGAGGATATCACGGGCATTTAAGGACATTAGTTTATCTTTTGAGCCCCATCCTGTGACAAAAGACCTTCCAATTCTAAAAAATGAGAACGCAATTCGTCGTTCCGTAAGAAATATAGTAGAAACTATCCCAACAGAGAGATTTTTTAACTCTTTGTTGGGTTCTGATGTAAGAAGAAGTCTATTTGAGTTCGTTGATTTTGGTACTGCATCAGTCATTCAGGACCAAATTGAAATTGCGATTAATAATTTTGAAGATAGAGTCGAAAATTTGATCGTTCAAGTAGATCCAATAGCAGACGAAAACACATTTAATGTAACAGTCATATTTGATATTATTGGTCAAGAGTTTCCGACACAAGAATATTCATTCCTCTTAGAGGCAACCAGATAAAATGCCTTTTACAAAATATACAAATTTAGATTTTGATCAGATAAAAACTTCCATCAAAGATTATCTCCGTGCCAACTCTACATTCACGGACTTTGACTTTGAGGGATCAAACTTTTCAGTTTTAATTGATACGTTAGCATATAATACTTACATTACTGCATTCAATTCGAATATGGTTGTGAATGAATCCTTTTTGGATTCTGCAACTCTTCGAGAGAATGTAGTTTCTCTTGCTGGTAATATTGGATATGTACCTCGTTCTAGAACCGCATCTACGGCACAAATATCATTTAACGTAACAACTAGCACAGATACTCCTACACTCACCCTGAAGGCAGGTATAGTGTGTGTAGGGAGTGCTAATGACACTACATATACCTTTGCCATATCAGAAGACGTTACAGCAAACGTAGTGAATGGTACAGCTTCTTTCAGTAATCTTAATGTTTATCAGGGAATATTCCTAACCAAACAATTTCAATATGATGGTTCTTTGGATCAAAGATTTGTTCTGAATAATTCTTTTATTGATACATCGACACTTAAGGTATACATTAAAAAAACAGAACAATCCGGACTTGGTATTGAGTATTTCCTTTCAGAAAATATTTTTGATATAGATAAAAACTCTAAAATTTTCTTCATTAATGAAGTTCAGGATGAAAAATATGAATTGAGATTTGGTGATGGACTAATTGGTAAAAAACTTGGAGATGCAGTTGGTTCTGATGGGACAATAATTACTGCCAACTATATTATTACAGACGGAAGAGATGGAAATGGTGCTTCCAATTTTTCATTCTCTGGAACATTGGAAGATGCATCTAATAGTATTATTGATCCAGGAACTGTTACGATTACAACTAACCAATCGTCAATCAATGGTGGAGACATTGAACCTGTAGATTCGATTAAATATTATGCTCCAAGATTGTATTCGTCTCAATATAGAGCAGTTACATCAAGAGACTATGAAACCATCATTAAAAAAATATATCCAGATACAGAGTCCGTATCTGTAGTTGGTGGTGAGGAAATGGATCCTCCACAATTCGGTACAGTTCAGATCAGTATTAAACCAAAAAATGGATCATTTGTTTCAGATTTTAATAAAACACAAATTTTATCAAAATTAAAGCAATTTACAGTATCTGGAATCAATCAAAAGATAACTGATCTTAAAATTCTCTATGTCGAACTTAATAGTTCTGTTTATTATAATTATTCTCAAGTATCCAGTGCAGATACATTAAAAACTTCTGTTACAAATTCTCTTCAAAAATATTCAGAATCTTTAGATTTAAATAAATTTGGAGGTAGAGTTAGGTATAGTAAACTGCAACAAGTTATTGATAATACAGATACTGCAATTACATCAAATATTACAAGAATTATTATTCGTAGAGATTTAAAACCTGTACTCAATAAGTTTGCACAATATGAACTATGTTATGGAAATCAATTTCATGTAAATACTAAAGGATTTAATATAAAATCTACCGGATTTAAAATTTTGGGAGAAACTGATACGGTTTATTTTACAGATATTCCAAATGCAGATTTAAAAACGGGTATTTTATCGATTGTAAAGCAAGTATCTGATGAAACAAGAGTGATAGTAAAATCTGCAGGAACTGTGGATTATCTAAAAGGTGAAATAATTTTAGGAACTGTTAATATCACATCAACTTCATTGAGTAATGGATTGATTGAAATACAAGCATTTCCAGAATCTAATGATGTTGTTGGACTAAGAGATTTGTATATCTCATTAAACATTTCTAAAAGTACAATAAATATTGTCAGGGATGTAATTGCTTCTGGGGATGAAATATCTGGAACCAGATTTGTTTCTGACTTCTATACATCAAGTTATTCAAACGGAAATTTAGTAAGAAAGTAATATGATACAAACTGGATTTGAATCTAGAATTAAAGTACAAGATCTTATTGACCATCAACTTCCAGAGTTTATCTTGGAAGAAAGTCCAAACGCAGTAGAATTTTTAAAGCAATATTATATTTCTCAAGAATATCAAGGTGGTCCCATTGATATTAGTGATAATCTAGATCAATATTTAAAATTAGATAATTTAAAACCTGAAGTTATTGTAGATAGTACAACAACTAGTAATAGTGTATCATCTACTGATACTACTATTAGTGTTTCTAATACAAAAGGATTTCCTAATCAGTATGGACTTCTTAAAATTGATAATGAAGTCATTACATATACTGGAATTACTACGAATAGTTTTACTGGTTGTGTGCGCGGATTTAGTGGAGTAACCGATTACCATCAAGATTTGAATCGTGGAGAACTTGTTTTTTCCACATCAACAGCAGCAGAGCATTCTAACGATACATCTGTTCAGAATTTAAGTTCTTTATTTTTAAAAGATTTTTATAAAAAACTGAAGTATACTTTTACTCCAGGATTGGAAAATATTAAATTTTCAGATGAAATTGACGTTGGTAATTTTATCAAAAGAGCAAAAGATTTTTATGCTTCTAAAGGAACAGATGAAGCAATAAAAATACTTTTCAAAGTTATTTTTGGAGAAACTCCTTCAATTATAAATTTGGAAGATTATTTAATCAAACCTTCTTCCGCAAATTATGTAAGAAGAGAAGTTGCAATAGCAGAAGTAATATCAGGTGAACCCTCAAAAATTGTCGGACAAACTCTCATAAAGACTACTGATGAGAACACAACTGCTTCAATATCGGCAATAGAACCATTTTCGAGAAAGGGTAAAACATTTCATAAGATTGAATTTTACATTGGAAATACTGCTGATTCTTCTTCAGTTCAAGGAAATTTTGAGATAACACCAAATACAAAATTAATTGAAAGTGTATCAATAGGATCTTCCATTTTAACAGTGGATTCAACTCTAAGTTTTCCACAATCTGGAACATTAATTTCAGGATCTAATACTATTTCTTACACTGGAAAAAGTATTAATCAATTTTATGGATGTACTGGTATCAACGATATTATAACTACATCATCAAATATTAGATCTAAAGACACTTACTTTTCTTATGAAGATGGAGATACTTCTAAGAAAGTTGAATTAATATTGCTTGGAGTAATACAAGATTTAGTAGAAGAAAATGAAGACTTTAAAGTAGACGAAAATGATATAATTACAATTAAAAATCTTGGAGACAAGATTAAGAATAGTAATTTAAACTGGAAAGAGATTTTTGCAAATTCTTTCATATACAATACCAGCACAAGATATCAGATTGTAAATAATAGTACTAATGAGTTAGGGTCCACTATTGATAGATCCAGTTTAAAAATTGGAGATGAAGTTGAAATATTAGAAAGAGGTAGTGAAACTATAGTATTTTCTTCTAATACTCCATACATTCAAAATATTGATGTTTCAGAAAATTCTTTAACTTTAATAAACAAACCAACTTTAGATTCAAGTAAAGAATATGATGTAAGAAGAAAATTAAATAAAACAAAATCTTCAGGTTCAAATTTTGAAAGTAGTTCTGTATTATCAGACATTCTTAATGTATATGTTGATAAAGATGATTACGCATATGTAGCATCAAATTCACTACCTTCCGAAGAAAAAAATGGAATTGTAGATTATCGTCTTGATATTGAAACCGGTATTAAAAAAGTAAGTATTGCTAGCACTTTTAATATTCCAGAAATTTCAGGAGGTAACAATGTTTATAATATAATTCAATTCAATCCTTCCATCCCATTTTTAACAGGAGATAAAATATATTATCTTCCACAAGATGAACCTTTAGTTGGATTGCAAACTGGTAATTATTATGTAAAAGTAACATCTACAAATCAATTCAAATTATATACTACACCTTCTTTATTAGATTCGGACAGTAATGTATCATTTCAAATACCAAATTCTGGTATAGGAACTCATACTTTTACCTTAGATTCCCAAAGAAAAAATGATATAGGAATACAAAAACTTCTAAGAAAATTTCCATTAGAAAAAAATATTGAAAATGGTTCCGGAACCTTAACAACTCCAGGAACTACTGGAGTGTTAATTAATGGTGTCGAAATTAACAACTATAAATCTAAAGATGTAGTTTACTATGGTCCTATTGAGGATGTAGATATTCTCTCTGGTGGAGAAGATTTTGATATAATTAATCCACCATTAGTTGAAGTTTCTACCGGTGCTGGTATTACCGCAAAAATTCAACCTGTTATTAGTGGAGGTTTTGAAAAAGTATATGTAGATTCGCAAGATTATAATATTGAAGAGATAACTTCTATTAATATTTCAGGAGGAAATGGTAGTGGTGCTGTAATCGAACCTGTAATAATTGAAAAACCTAGAGAAGTTTTATTTGATGCAGATGAATTTTCTAGTGGTGGTGGAGTTAGTGAAACAACTAATCAAATTATATTTTTAACAGATCATAACTTTGTTAATGGGCAAGAAGTAATTTATAATCCTCTAGGAAATAATCCAATAGCAATTGGAACCGCAGGAACTAATTTCAGTCTACCTACCAATTCAGTATATTTTGTTGGTGTTACTAATAACAAAGCAATAAAATTATATAATAATTTAAGTGATCAACAATCAGATACAAATGTTGTAGGAATCTATACAGGTTCTGTTGGATCACATAAATTCTCAACACTTTCGTCTTCAAAACAAGTTTCTTATATAAAAGTAATTAACAAAGGTGAAGGATATACAAATAGAAAATTAATTGTAAATTCTACTGGAATATCTACGACACAAAACTCTATTAACTTCAAGAATCATGGATTTAATAGTGGCGAAATTGTAGAATATGCAGGATCTGTTTCAGGAACCTCATCTTTTAAAAAAGGTGGTATTGCTGGAAAATTCTTTAATGGAAATTGGAGAACGGTAATAGCTACTGGTAATATAGGATCAATACCTCTTACTACGGCAAATGATAGTAGTAATGTAACAGGAACATCTGGATTACCAGATCCAAGTTATAGGTTTGGAGTGAATTTCTGGAGTAGTGTTAATTTTGGTAATAGTATAGGAAATAATTATGGATGGATTGGAGTAGGATATTTTAGACCAAGAGTATCTGGAACATATAAATTCTACACCCGTTCAGATGATGGAAGTGGTATTTGGATAGGTAATCTTGCACTTGAGGGTCAAACAAGAACAAAGGCTAATGCTACATTAGATAATGGGATGGGTTCTGGTCAATCAGCAACAGAAAGATCAGCAACTATAGACTTAATTGCTGGTGTTTATTATCCGTTTAGAGTGGTAATGGAAGAAACTACTGGTGGTGATTCTTTTAGAATTAGTTATGAAGGTCCCGGTATAACAAAAACAACTGATTTATCGGAAGATTTTTATGCATCTGCTACAGCAGATGGTACTATTACTGGAGACTTTGCTGGACCGATTCCAATAGCAGGCGTAGAAACTACAAATCAATATTATGTTTTGAAACTTGATAATGATAAATTTAGAATATGTGATGCTGGTATTGGAGGAACTATCACCTCTAATTTTGAAAGACAAGATTATGTTAAATTTGTATCAACTGGATCACAAAATCAAGTATTCAAATATTCTGATATTTCTGTTTCAATTAAATACAATACTGTAGGATTTGGCACTACTACTCAACAGAATAATGATTTAGTAGTAACTCCAGTAGTAAAAGGAAGTATTATTGATGCCTATGTTTACGAATCAGGAACTGGTTATGGATCTACAATTTTAAATTTAGAGAAAAAACCAATAATCTCTATAAAGAATGGTAAATCTGCTCAATTAACACCATCTATCGTTGATGGAAAAATAATTAATGTTTTTACAAGTTATGTTGGAAGTGAATATTATTCTGTTCCAGAATTAATTGTTTCTGGTTCCGGAACCGGTGCAGAATTGCGAGCAATAATTAATAATGGGGAAATATCAGAAGTTAAGGTGCTGAATACTGGTATTGGGTATTCAGCATCAAATACAAAGATTGAAGTTGTTTCATCAGGAAAAAATTCCTTTATTGATCCACAAATAAGAAAATTAACTTTAAATAATAATATTGCAAGATTCACTACTGGAGAAGTTTTATTGGAAGGTGAAGATAAACTTCAATATTCAGTATCAAAATATTTTGAAAATTTAAGAAATTCTTTTAAAGAAAGTTCCGTTGGATCTGCAAATACAAGTATTTCACATATAATTGGATGGGCTTATGATGGAAATCCAGTATATGGGCCATATGGATATTCAGATCCTAATGCATCTTCTGGAACGAGATTATTAGAATCTGGATATATTTTAAACACATCTAATGTTGAAGATAGACCATCTGGATTTAATGCTGGTTTTTTTGTCGAAGACTATCAATTTAATGGTGTTGGAGACTTAGATGAATATAATGGTAGATATGAAAAAAATGTAGAGTATCCGAATGGTGTTTATGCATACCATGCTACAATAGACCAATTTCCATATTTTATAGGTAATAAGTATAAATCAAAATTAATTTCCAATTCTGATTTGGATCAATCATTTGATTTCAATAATTCAAATTTATTGAGAAACACATTACCATATAAAGTATCAGAACTAAATGCTGATTATGATTTTATTAATGAAACTAGTGATGTTTTAGATCAAAAAATAGAAGTAGTATCTGTAACATCAGACTCTGTAAAATCTATAGAGATTGAAAATTCTGGCAGTAATTACAAAGTTGGAGATAAATTAATATTTGATGATACTGATACTTCAGGAAGTGGTTTAGATGTTAATATTGCTTCCATTAAAGGAAAGAGTATTGTAGAATTAAATACAAATTCAACTGAATATTTAAATTCTATTTTTACATGGGAATCTACAAGTAGAGTAAAAGTATCAATATTACCCAATCATGATCTTTTAAATCTAGATTATGTAACTATATCTGGATTTTCTACAAATCTATCGACACTTAATGGAACACATCAAATTACAGTTCCTTCTTATGCAAATGGAAGATGTCTTTCTACTATAACATCTGCAGGAATTGCAACAGAAACAACAGAAATTTACGTTTCTCCAATTCCAGAACAAGTATCTGTTGGTAGTAGTATTAGTATTGGAACAGAAACTTTAAAAGTTCTTGAAGTATTTAAAAATCAAAATATTCTCAGAGTTGAAAGAGGATTGGTGGGTGTATCACATACTGTTGGAACGGCAGTAACTTTCTCTCCAGATTCTTTTACAATTTCTAAATCTGTAGATAAATTTGATTCTAAAGTAAATGATAAAGTATTTTTCAATCCTAGAGAGTCTGTTGGTGTTGGAACAATAAGTGGTGTTGGATATAGCACATCATTTACATTCGGAGGAATTTCAACTGTAACTAGAAGTATTCCTACAAAAGGAATTTACATTGAAAGTCATCCCTTTGTAACAAATCAACCAGTTGTTTATACTTCTAATGGAACAACTATAACTGTTTCTGCCGATGGAACATCTACCCCAACAAATTTACCTAACAATGTTTTTATTGTTAAGAAAGGTCCAAGTATTATTGGATTGAAGACTGCAATTATAGGTGAAGAGTTATTCTTCCATACTAATGGAGTAGATAATGATCAGTATTCATTCGAATCTAATTATACTCAAATATTGGGAGATGTAGATAAGAATGTAGTGACTGTTTCAGTATCAACATCTCATGAACTTCAAAATGGAGATACGGTAACATTAGATGTTCAACCCAATCTTTCAGTAGGTATTGGAACCTCAACAGATGTTCGTGTTCTCTATAAATCAGAAATTGATAATATTGTAATCAATCCAATTGGATTTAATTCTACAGGAATTAATACAGTAACTAATGAAATCACAATTACAGATCATGAGTTAGTAACTGGTGATAAAGTTCTTTATGAAGATAGTGGACATAACGAATATTTTGTTTATAAAGTTAATAGAAATAAAATTAATCTCTGCGAAACTTTAATAGATTCTCAACAAAATCCACCAACAGTTGTAGGTTTTGCTTCTACGGGTGGTTCTTCACAAACAATATCATTAATTAATCCACAATTACAACCGGTCAAAAATAACAATTTAGTATTTGACCTTTCAGATTCTTCACTCGTAAATTATAGTTTGAGATTGTATCAGGACAAAGAGTTCAATAATGAATTTGTTTCTACTGGTTCCACAAATACTTTCAGTATATCTGGAGTGGGAACTGTTGGAGTAACATCTACAGCAACTCTTACATTAGATTATACCTCACAAATTGAAGAATTATTCTATACTTTAGAAAAAGATGGAGTATTAATTAAATCTGATACTGATGTTAGTAACTATTCGAGTATTAAGTATGTTAATAGTGACTATAATAACTCATACACTATTAGTGGTGTTGGCGAAACAACATTCAATGTAAATATTGAGAAAAAACCAGAAAAACTTTCTTATGGTTCAACAGAATGTGACATATTAGATTATTCAACATTATCAACTTCAGCATCTGGTCCAGTTAAGTCCTTAAGTATTATATCATCAGGAACTGGATATAAAAAATTACCATCTTTGAAATCTACAAATTCTGTTTCTGGAGTAGATTTAATCGTAAATGCAAAATCTATAGATGTAGGTTCTATAAAAGAAAGTAGAGTCATCAATAATAGATTTACCTATTCTTCTGATAAAACTTTAAGACCTAAGGTCAATGCATCTCCAAATATCGTAACAAAAGATTCGAATACATTAAGTCAGATATCAATAGTTAGTGGAGGTGAAGGTTATGCATCTGCGCCATTTATTACTCTCATCAATCCCACAACAAGAAATGTAATAAATTCTGGATTAATTGAACCAAAAATAACAGGATCTGCAATTTCTTCTTTAGATATTAAAATACAACCAAAAGGTTTACCTGATGAAACTGTAGAAGTTTTTGCAACAAATAATAACAATGGCGTTGCGATTGAAAAGGTGGAATCATCAAATACCGGTATTTTCACATGTACAATATCAACTCCTGGTATTGGAAATACTTTTAATACCCCTCCATTTGCTGTTGGAGATGAAGTATTCATTGAAGGTATTATAAAATACAGTTCTGATGGAGATGGATTCAATTCTTCTGATTATGGATACAAATTCTTTAAGGTAAGGGAGTATAGAACTGCGGGAATTAATGATACAGTCTCCATTGGTGTATCTGAATTCACTACAAATACTGGAATTGCAAAAACAATTCAAGATTTTAGTGGAGTTATAATCAATAAAAATGATTACCCTACTTTTAAGGTAGTTCAAGAACCATCCAAATTTTTTATTGGAGAAACTTTATCTTCAAATCAGATAATAAAAGATTTGGAAGTTACAGAAAGTGATGGAGATTCTTTAAAAGTTTCTGGATCATATGAGTTGTCAATAGGTGAAGTTGTTACTGGAAATGAATCTGGCACTGTCGCAACAATTAAGTCTTTAAATTTAAATGAAGGAACATTTGGTGTTGGATACTCTAATATAGAGGATATTGGTTGGGATACTGAAACTGGAAAATTAAGTGAAGATTTTCAGGTCACTCCAGACAATAACTATTATCAAAATCTATCATATTCCGTAAAGAGTTCAATAACATATAGAGATCAACAATCTCCAGTAGAAAGTTTAGTTCATACAAGTGGACTAAAGAATTTTGCAGATACTGGAATATCTTCAAACACTAATGCAGGTTTAACAACTACTAATGATGGAATTACTATAATTTATGATGTAATTGATGAGAAAAGAGTAGACACTATTAATAATTTTGATAATGTTATTGATATCGATGTTGTAGATTCAAAATCAAAATTTTTAAAATTAAAAACTAAAAAACTCACCAATTATACAGAATTAAAAAATATTAATGTATTAACAATTGATGATATTCAAAATCAATTCTCAAACTCAGAATCCGAATCTACAGAATTTTTATTAGTAGACGAACTTGATAGTAGAACATATTTTAATTACTTATTAAGAGTGTCTAGTGAAGATGATACTGAACTTCAGTTAACAGATATTACTATTTTAAAAAATGAATTAGAATCAGTCATTATTGAAAATGAGTCTATATCTGGACAGGAATTTAATTATGGTATTTTTGACTTATTTACAGACGAAACTGAAAAAACTTTCTTACGATTCGTTCCTAATGATGCATTGAATACAAATTATAATCTAAAAGTAATTAAGCAAATATTTAATACAGATATATCGGGAGTTGGAACACAGTCTATAGGTTTTGTCAATTTGACAGGTTCTGTAGACATAGAAAATACTAGTGTGGGAATTGGAACTACAACAATTATTTCTTTAAATTCTAATAATTTTGAATCTCTTTATGTTAATGCACAGGTAACTAATACAGTTACTAATGATATGAATTATGTGAGATTTTATGTTTCTATTGAAGGAACAAATACTTTCATGTCAGAATATTATAGTGATAGCAATGTTTTGAGTTCTTCAACAGGAAATCAAATAGGAACTTTTTATTCTAATGTAGACAGTGGAATTTTATCTATAACACATGAAAATACTTCTTCTGATCAACTCAATATAAAAACTAATATTGTTGGATTTGGAACAACATCTACTGGAATTGGTACATATAGATTTAAATCTTCAGATCAATTTGATGGGCAAGAAAGAAGTATAATATATGATTCAAGATATTATTCTACGGTGGGTGCTTCTTCCACAACAGTTCAAACTTTAGATAAAACTTTATTTAATGCATCCAAATCATTAATTCAAGTAAGTATAGGTTCTACAAAAGCACTTCATCAAGTTATGATGGTCTCCGATCAGACTGATGTTTATACTCAACAATTGCCTTTCCTTTCAGCGTCTAATAATGATGTTTTAGATGATGCTGCTGGTATTGGAACATTTGGAGGAGAAATATCTGGAAGCAATTTAATGCTTAAATTCTTCCCAGATGCAAATCAAACAGGTCAAATTGATATTGAAGTATTCAGCAAATCATTCTATTCTGAAGTAGACATTGTTAATGAACCTTTAGATTTATCTTATGGTACTGTAACTGAAAGTATTGATGAAAAATTCTATAATGCTATTAATCTTAGTAGAATTAATAAAGATAGTTTCGAATTAACTGATAATGGTATTCCAATTTTCTCCAAAAAATTTAATCCAAATTCATCTGCACTGGATGCATCTACTGGAACTTTTACAATCCAGAATCACTTTTTTGTTACTGGAGAAGAATTAATATATACTCCAAACTCTACAATCGTTGGTGTTGGAACTAGTGCAGTGGTTACTCCTGGTGGAGAACTTCCATCTACAGTTTATGCTATCAAATTAACTGAAAATACTTTTAAAGTAGCAATAACAACTACAGCAGCAGCTGCTGGAATTGGAACAACATTTACTTCCCTTGGAGAAGGAAATGCTCATAGATTCACTATGAAAGAAAGAAACACTAAGTGTATCTTAACTATTGATGAATTGGTCCAATATCCAATAGCACCCACTAAGATTACACATACTTTGAGTGGAAATGTTGGTGGTTCTCTAAACAATAGTACAAGTATTGTATCACTAAGTGGTATTTCAACAATAAATCTAAGAGATATATTAAAAGTTGATGATGAATACATGGGTGTCACTAATGTTGGATTAGGAACAACTAATGTAGGACCGATTACAAATGAAGGGAGTATAAATTTAGTTGAGGTCAAGAGAGGATTTGTAGGTTCTTCTGCATCAACTCATACAGATTCTACCTTAGTAAGAATCTATAAAGGATCGTTTAATATTGAAGATAGTGAAATTTATTTCACAGAAGCACCAAAAGGTAATTCACAAATCGCAAAAACAAAAAATAATTTAGATTTTAAAACCTCATCATTTACTGGTAGAGTATTTTTCAAATCTAATTATGATAATAACAAAGTTTATGATGATTTATCTGACGAATTTACTGGAATTGGAAGAACATTTACACTAAAAGTTGGGGGTGCAAATACTGCAGGAATTGGAACAGAAGGTGCAAGTGGTCTAATTTTTATTAATAACATTTATCAATCACCCAAAACTGACAATAATCCAACAAGATTTAATTATCAAATTTTAGAGGACTCTAGTGCAGGAATATCAACTGTAGAATTTTCTGGAATTACTAGACCAGAAACAGATCCTCTTGAATATTTTGTTTCTGATTATGATATTAATGCAAATGAAGTTCCTAGGGGTGGAATTATAGTTTCATATGGATCTACACCTGGACTTGGGTTTGCACCACTTGTAGGTGCTTCTGTGACTGCTGTTGTTGGTGCTGGAGGTTCTATTGTATCTGTTGGACTAGGAACGACAGGACATGGTTCTGGATATAATGGTTTAGTTTCTATCGGAATATCTGTATATGAAAGTGGACATTCTGGTGCTGCAGCAACAATTACGGCAAATATTGGTGTTGGAGGAACTTTATCATTCAATGTTGTTGGTGGAGGAACTGGATATAGTAATCCAGAAATATTTGTTTCAGACCCATCATATAAAAATCTACCAGTGGTCGGTGTTTCTAGATTGGGAATTGGAGCAACAACTGATACGGGAAATGGTTTATTAGTAGATCTAAAAGTTGGCGGATCTACAGGAATAGGATCTACTTTATTCGAAGTAACTGAAGTTAAATTTTCAAGACCTGGATATAGTTTCAGAATAGGTGATGTATTCAAACCAGTTGGATTAGTCACTGATGGTTCTTTATCTTCTCCAATATCAGATTTTGAGATTACAGTGGTTGATACTTACTCTGATAATTTTGCTGCTTGGGAATTTGGTGAACTTGATTATATTGATTCTATACAAAACCTGCAAGATGGATCAAGAGTTAGATTCCCACTCAATTACAATTCAGAACTTTTAAGTTTTGAACCTAAAGAAAATTCTCCTATTGAAAAAAATATTAATAATATTCTTATAATTTTTGTTAATGGTATATTACAAAAACCTGTGGAAAATTACATTTTTGAAGGCGGAACATCATTTGCATTTACAAGAGCACCGTCACCAGAAGAAGAAATTGAAATTTACTTCTATAGAGGTGTTGATGGGACTGATACTATACTTGTAGATAATATCATACCAACTATAGAAACTGGTGATGTTGTTCAAGTAATAAGTAACAATATCTATCCAAATACAATAACACAAGATGAAAGAACAGTTTATAACATAACTACTTCTGATAAATTGGAAACTAATCGATATGCTGGATTAGGAGTTGATGAATCTAATTACAAACCTCTTTCTTGGACTAAGCAAAAAACAGATAAGAAAATTAATGGACAATATGTTTATAAATCAAGAGATGTACTAGAACCTTTAATCTTCCCGACTGCAAGAATTATTAAAGATGTATCCACAACAGATACTAAAATATTTGTCGATAATGTAGAATTATTTAATTATGAAACTGATAATGGATATACCGATTCTTCTACTCCATTAGATGCGGTAATTATCAATGGAATTTCTACAGTATCTTCAGGATCGATTGAAAAAATCACAGGATTCAATATTATTAAAGGTTTCTCTGGTATTGTAACTGGTATTACGACAACAACTGGAGTTGGTGTTCCTTTAGCACTTCAATTTACATTGATTGACAGTAATAACTTCACTGGATTATCAACCGGTTATCCAATTTATATCTATGATACTCAAATTGGTAGTGGAGTTACCTCAATTGATGATTCAAATTCTGCAGTTGTTGGAATTGGAACTACTTTCTTGGACAATGTTTATTATGTTTCTTCTTGGTCCAATAATACAGGTGCTGGAACTACAATTGGAATTATTACATGTAATGTAGATTCAAATTCTAATATAGTTGGTCTTGGAACTACTGGAAGTGCATTAAATCCCGTTGGGAAATACTCATGGGGATTATTGGAAGGAGGAACAAGATCTACAAATCCAATATCAATCGGAGTTACTGGAAATACCGTATCTGGATTGACAACATATCCAACAATCCAAAGAAGAGGTATTGGTATTAGAAAAACTGGGGCATTACCCAAAAGAGAAGTATAATTGAAAACTAAAATTGTCTTATAAATATATAAAAAACAATTAATATGTCCGCATTCGTAACAGATCAATTTAGAATATTGAATGCTGGTTCTTTTGTAGAGTCTATCAGTAATAATTCTTATTATGCTTTCTTAGGTTTATCAAATCCAACTCCAGGATCAGTTGGATTTGGTAGAACTGATAATTGGGATACAAGTACAACTAATAATCCTGTAGATAATTTGCAATATTTGTCTCATTATAGAGATACTAGTTTATTTGGTAAAAAGATTACTGCAGAAAATGCTAGAAGAGTCATAAGAAAGGTTGAATGGGTCGTAAATACTCCTTATGACATGTATAGGCATGATTATCGTCAAGGAAATGAAGCACCTGTATCCAAAACGGTAAGATTATATGATACAAATTATTATATTATTACAAGTGAATTTAAAGTTTATATTTGTATAGACAATGGTTCTTCTGGATCCAATCCTACTGTTACAGGATCGACAATAGAACCAACACATACAGATGTAGAACCATCTGTTGCAGGGTCTGATGGATATAGATGGAAATATCTATTCACTATTCTTCCATCAGATGTAATCAAATTTGATTCTACAGAGTATATTACAGTTCCTAACGATTGGTTAACTACAACAGATTCTGATATTCAAACTATTAGGGAAGGAGGAAACTCTGGTACTAATGACAATCAAATAAAGGCAATATATATCGAAGATGGTGGATCAGGTTACACTACAGGTACGACCGCAGATATTTTAGGAGATGGGACAGGAGGTAAAGTTTCAATTGCGGCAGATAGTGCAGGTACAATAACCGATATTACGGTGACAAATGGTGGAAAAGGATATACTTATGGAATTCTCAACCTACCCAAATCTTCCCCCACTGATACTGCAAAATTAATACCCATAATTCCTCCATCAAAAGGCCATGGTTATAACATTTATGAGGAGTTGGGAACAGATAAAGTATTAATGTATGCAAGATTCGATGATTCAACTAAAGATTTTCCAATAGACACTAAATTTGCTCAAGTTGGTATTATAAAAAATCCCGAAACATTTTCTGGAGCAGGAGTAACTTTTACTGGAAATACATTCTCATCTCTTTCTGGTATCGGACTATCAGAGTCTAGAAATGTAACTATTGGTGAACAAATAACTCAAAATGTATCTGGAGCAAAAGGATATGTAGCATCATTTGATAAAGATACTAAAGTTTTGAAGTATTATCAAGACAGATCATTATGTTTTGGAAATAACGTAGACCAAACACTTAGTAACAGTACAACGGATGTAATAGCATTCGATTCTACTAATGATATCACATTTAATACTAGTGGAGGTTCTGCAAGTATTGCAAATCTAAACGGTAGTGTTGTAGTTGTTAATAATAAACAAATAAACTTAGGTGTTACTTTTACAAATGGTCTTGCAAATCCGGAGATAAATAAAAAGACGGGGAATATAATTTATATTGACAACCGACCCGAAGTTCAGAGAGACTCTAGACAAAAAGAAGACATCAAAATTATTCTGGAATTCTAAAAAAAGATGGCACAAAAAACAGACTTAAATATAAGCCCATATTATGATGATTTTGATGGAGATAAAAACTTTTATAAAGTTTTATTTAAACCAGGATATCCAGTTCAGGCTAGAGAATTAACAACTCTCCAGTCCATCTTACAAAATCAAGTAGAGTCTTTTGGTGGAAATATTTTCAAAGAAGGATCTATGGTTCTTCCAGGATCTGTAACTTTTGATAATCAATTTTCTGCAGTAAAATTAAATGAGATCAATTTAGGTATAGATGTCTCTGTTTATATTAAAAATTTTATTGGGAAAAAAATAACGGGACAACTTTCGGGAGTAACAGCATCTATTCAAGAAGTTGCACTCACATCTGATAATGACCTAGTAACTGATATTACAATTTATGTAAAATATGGTGAATCCGGAGACGATGCAGAAGTAGATACTTTCCAAGATGGGGAGCAATTATTTGCAAGTGAAAATGTTACATATGGAAATACTACAATTACAGCAGGTACTGCATTTGCATCATTAATATCAGAAGATGCAATATCTACTGGTTCAGCAGCATTTATCGATAATGGTGTTTACTTTATTAGAGGAACATTTGTAGAAGTTTCTAAGCAAACACTTATATTAGACTATTATACTAATACTCCTTCATATAGAGTAGGACTAAAAATATCAGAAACTATTGTTAATGCAAAAGATGATTCATCCTTGTATGATAATGCAAGTGGTTTCACTAATTTTGCAGCACCAGGAGCAGACAGATTAAAGATAGCATTAACACTTACAAAGAAAGAAATATCTAATAATACAGATACTGATTTTGTAGAGATATTGAGATTAGATGAAGGAAAAATTAAAAAAATTGATAATAAACCGCAATATAATTTAATAAGAGATTATATTGCGGAAAGAACATTTGATGAATCTGGTCATTATGCTGTAGATGAGTTTGATATTAAAGCACTCAATTCATTAAATGATCAAATTGATAATGATGGACTATATTTAGAAGGTGAAACTACAGAACAAGGAAATACTCCATCAGACGGATTAATGTGCCTACAAGTAAGTTCTGGAAGAGCATATGTTGATGGGTATGATGTTACTTTACCTGCAGAAACTGCTGTAGACGTAGAAAAACCAAGAGATACTGAAACTGTTAATAGTGCAAATATTCCATTTGAGATGGGACATTTGTTAAGGGTTAATAATGTTAGTGGTGCTCCAAAAGAAAATGACACTGTTGAATTAAAAAATAGACTTAATGGAGGTAGTGTAATTGGTGTTGCGAGAGTATATACATTTAATTTGACTGATGCTGCATATTCTGGTGCAGCAACTCAGTGGGATTTATATCTTTATGATATTCAAACTTATACAAATGTAACTTTTAATAGAAGTGTAACGGCAACGGAGATTCCAACTTCCTCCTTTATAAAGGGAAAAAGTAGTGGTGCAAGTGGATTTGTTGTTCTTGGTGCTTCTGCATCATCATTAAATCTGAGTCAAACTTCAGGGACTTTTGTAACCGGTGAAAAACTAATTGTCAATGGAATTGAAACGGCACTAACAATTGCAAGTTTTATACAAAATACAACTGACCAAATCAAAGCTGCTACAAAATCGGGTGTATCAGGGTTTCCAAATTTCTTTGCAGATGCAGTTCTAAGTCCTAAAAAGTTCTCCAATGGAATTACAGAAGTTAATATTGCTGGAGGTTCAGTAACAAGTCCAGGAAAATTATTTTCTGGAGTCAAAGTGAATGATGTAATTAGTGTTGCACAATCAAGTATTTTAAAATATAATAGAATTACAGCCGTTTCTTCAGACTTATCAACATTAACTCTTGGAACTATTAATGATGTTAGTGGAGTTTTTGATGGTAATCCAGTAATTACTGATGGAGATTATACGGCAAATCTAAGAGTACCAAAAATAAGAAATAGTGAAAATGGATATCTTTATGCAAATCTTCCAGAATCTAATATTTCTTCAGTTGATCTTTCTAATTCACAGTTAGCAATATCAAATCAAATAACTGGAGAAGCAACTGATGGTAATGGAGATTTGATATTTGGTCTACCAACTGGTATTACAAGTGCATTTTACGAATCATTTGATCAGGAAAGATATTCCATTCATTATACTGGGGGTGGAATTGGAACAGTAACTTCTGATGCGTTTACTCTTACTGGAGGGGGAACTGGAGTTGAAATTGTAGGATTGAATACGAGTCAATCAAATATAGTTGTAAATGCAACTCTCAAAAAGAATGGAATTCAAAGTAAAATCAAAAAATTTACTAGAAGTGCAGTAAAAGTAGTTGATCTTTCAAAATTAGCACAATCTGGGTCTGCATCTAGCATATCAATCAATGATGGACTAACATATAATCAATATTATGGACTTAGAGTTCAAGACGATCAAATTTCATTAAATGTTCCTGATGTTGCAAAAGTTCTTGTAGTATACGAATCAACGAATACTGCAAATCCTATATTAGATGCAATTGAGTTTTCTTCAATATCCAATGTTGCAACAGATGCAATTATTGGTGAAAATATCATTGGTTCTGAGAGTGGAACAGTTGCAAGAGTTGTAACAAATAATAGTTCCACACCATCATCAGGTGATGCAAATAAACTAGGTGTAGTCTATCTAAACCAGAATACTTTTATTGCCGGAGAAACCGTAACATTCGAAGAATCTAATATTATTTCTACCATCCAGTCTATTACATTAGGGGAATATAATAATGTAACAGACAATTTTGTTCTTGATGGTGGACAAAAAAATGAATATTATGATTATTCTAGATTGATTAGAACAACAGATTCAGAACCATCTAAAAGATTATTGGTTATTTTTGATCATTATATAGTTCCCGCGTCAGATACTGGAGATGTATTTACTGTTTTAAGTTATGATTCTGATAGATTTTTAAATGATATTCCCACAATTGGACCTAATAATGTTAGAGCTTCTGACACATTAGATTTTAGACCAAGAGTTGCTGATTATTCTTCAACAACTGCTTCACCATTTGATTTTGGGTCAAGAACATTTACTACAAACTATAACTTAAAACCAGGAGAAAGTTCATTACTTGGATTTGATTTTTATCTTCCTAGAATTGATAAATTATATCTTGATA
>Ga0209535_1000668_pt1 | contig 24035 bp, 39 predicted proteins | sample LinPmetageLP28_FD_184041 | JGI IMG/M metagenome (GOLD analysis project Ga0209535, IMG submission 184041) | Marine viral communities from the Pacific Ocean - LP-28 (SPAdes) (version 2) | ecosystem: Environmental > Aquatic > Marine > Oceanic | place: Pacific Ocean | collected 2009-08-22
ATATGTATTGTATGAAAAAGTTATATTAAATTAAAGATTATGAGTAATAAAAAAGAAAAAACACTAACCAGTGTTAAAATCCAAAGTGATTTATTTCAAGATTTCAAAATAGAATGCGTAAAACGTAAATTTTCCTTCCAGAAACTTGCCGACCGCGCTATTCATTTGTATCTTACAGATGATGAATTTAGAAAAACCATTAACAGTCACAATAATTTAGAGTTATAAAAAACAAATACATGAATAAAGATTTTAAGTATCTTCCTAAAGACGATAGGAAGAAAATACTTCTAATATGCGATGATATTAGAGTACATTCTGGAATAGCTACAGTAGCAAAAGAAATAGTAATGCACACTGCTCAACATTTTAATTGGGTTCAAATAGCTGGAGCTATTCAACATCCAGATAAAGGTAAATTATTAGATTTATCAGTAGAAATAAATAATCAAACCCAACTAGAAGATTCAAACGTAAAGTTATACCCAACTGATGGTTATGGTAACATAGAATTTGTTAGGGAATTAATTAAAAGAGAATCTCCAGATGCTATTATGTTAATTACGGATCCAAGATATTTTGAGTGGTTATTTAATAGTGAAGCTGAAATTAGAAAAAACATCCCTATTTCTTATCTAAATATATGGGATGATTATCCCGCACCTTTATATAATAAAGCTTTTTATGAAGCTTGTGATTTATTAATGGGTATTTCTAAACAAACTGTAAATATTAATAATATTGTTTTAGGTAGTAAAGCTAAAAATAAAATTACAAAATATGTACCTCATGGTTTAAATCATAAAATCTATCGTCCTTTAGAAACTACTGAAGAGATAGATGCTATGGAAAAAATGAAACTTGAAATTTTTGGTAAAGATGAAGTTAATTTTTGTTTATTTTTTAATTCTAGAAATATTAGAAGAAAACAAATTCCAGATACTTTATGGGCCTTTAAAATGTTTTTAGATGGGTTACCTAAAGAAGAAGCTGATAAGTGTAGAATTTTACTCCATACAGAATTGTCACATGAAGCTGGAACTGATTTACCTGTAGTAAGTGAATTATTATTTGGGAATAAATATCCTAATGCTGTAGTTTTTGATACTAAAAAATGGTCAACTGAAGAATTAAATATGTTATATAACATGACAGATTGTCAAATTCTTTTAACATCAAATGAGGGGTGGGGGTTAACATTAACAGAAGCAATGTTAGCAGGTAATCCTATTATAGCTAATACAACAGGTGGAATGCAAGATCAAATGAGATTTGAAGATGAAGATGGAAAATGGTTTACACCATCTCCTAAAGTACCTTCTAATAATACTGGAAAATATCAAAAATATGGCAAATGGGCATTTCCAGTTTACCCTACTTCTAGATCAATTCAAGGTTCTCCACAAACCCCATACATTTGGGATGATAGGTGCAAACCTGAAGATGCAACTGACAGGATAAGAGAAGTATATGATTTAGGACCTGAAAAAAGGAAAGAATTAGGTGCTAAAGCTAGAGAATGGTGCTTAAGTGAAGAAGCAGGGTTTACAGCAGAACAACAAGGAAAAAGAGTAATTGAAGCTTTAGATGAATTGTTTAATACCTGGGAACCAAGAGAAGCATTTGAAGTAATAGACACAGACGAAGACATTAGAAAAATACAAACACATAATTTAGTATATTAATATGAAACCAACATTTTTTATAAGTTGCCCAATAGATACTTACTCAGGATATGGGGCGAGATCAAGAGACGTAGTAAAAGCCATTATTGAAATGGATAAATATGATGTAAAAATATTACCACAAAGATGGGGAGCTACACCCTGGGGTTTTATAGAAGATCATGAAGAATGGAATTTTTTAAATAAACATTTATTCACACCTCAACCAAACCAACCAATACAAAAACCAGATATTTGGATGCAAATAACAATTCCAAATGAATTTACTCCCAATGGACATTATAACATAGGAATGACTGCAGGTATAGAAACTACTTTATGTAGAGCTGAATGGATTGAAGGGTGTAATAGGATGAATATAATATTAGGTTCTTCTGAACATACTATTAAAGTATTAAAAGAAAGTACATTTGAAAAAAGAAACCAACAACAACAGTTAATAGAAAAAGTAGTATTAAATACCAAAACAGATGTTTTATTTGAAGGATTTGACGAAAATACCTATAAAAAAACAAACGAGGTATTAGATTTACCTGAAATTAAAGAATCCTTTTGTTTTTTATTTGTAGGACATTGGATGCAGGGAGAATTAGGACATGATAGAAAAAATGTAGGTTTATTAGTAAAATCATTTTTAGAAACATTTAAAAACAAACAAAAACAACCAGCATTAATATTAAAAACATCCCAAGGTAGTGTATCTTACATGGAAAGAGATTCTTTACTTAAAAAAATAGATAAAATAAAAAACACGGTAAAAGGTAAACTACCTAAAATCTATTTAATACATGGTGACCTTACTAATAGCGAAGTAAATGAATTATACAACCATCCTAAAGTAAAGTCTATGGTTAATATTACAAAAGGAGAAGGGTTTGGCAGACCATTGCTTGAATTTACCCAAACTAAAAAACCAATAATAGCTTCAGGCTGGTCAGGTCATATTGACTTTTTAAAACCTGATATGAGTATATTACTTCCTGGGGTTTTAAATGACATTCACCCAAGTGTTAAAAATGATTGGTTTATAGATGGAGCTAAATGGTTTGATGTTGATACTATGGCTTTAGGAAATATGTTAAAAGATGTATATAAAAATTATAAAAATTATACCCATAAAGCTAAACAGCAGGGTAATTTTACTAAAGAAAATTTTACATATACTAAAATGAAGGAAAAATTTCAAGTTATTTTAGAAAACAATGTAATACCTGCACCAAAACCAGTACAATTAAAAATGCCTAAAATTAACATTCCAAAAATTAAATTACCAAATAAACCAAAATTAACTAAAGTATAATGGATTCAGATAAATTAGACATATGTCCTAGATGTGGATCAGATGCATGTTATGTAACTGAAGTAAATCAAGATATAAACAATTATTTTTGTTATGGTTGTGGCTTTCAATCTAATTCTTTAATGAGGGAGGGAGAGGAAATAATGGATGATCAAATGGATCTTCTCCCTGAACTATATAAAGATCTTAAACATGAAGATAAAACGGGCCAAATGTGGTTTCCTTCAACAGTAAATTTACCAAAACAAGGAATGGTATTTGCAAATGGATCTACAACTAAAAATTGGAAATGGGCAGCAGTCAAAGCTGTAAAAGTAACAAAAGAAGAAAAACATAAATATCCTATACCAGGAAAAAAAGATAAGTATTATAAACATAGAATGGACATGACTACAATGAAACAATTTGAAGAACGTGATTTTATGGATGCTCTTTCGTATATTGGGGTATTACCTAATTAAGATATGAAAATAAGTTATGCAATAACAGTCTGTAATGAATTTGTAGAAATTCAAAGGCTAGTAAATTTTTTAGTAAAAAATAAACGATCAGAGGATGAAATAGTAATACTATTTGATTCAAAGAATGGTACTAAAGACATAGAAGATTATTTAAGAGCTAAATCTATTAATAATGAATTTAGTTGGCATTCAAAAGAATTTAATAATCATTTTGCTGATTGGAAAAATTATTTAACTACTTTATGTAAAGGAGATTATATATACCAAATTGATGCCGATGAGATGGTTTCAACACATGCTTTATTATTAATTCCTCAAATTATAGAAACTAACCCAACTGTAGAGGTATATAGGGTTCCTAGAATAAACACTGTAAAAGGTTTAACTCAAGAACATATTCAAAAATGGGGATGGGTTGTAGACAATAAGGGTTGGGTAAATTTCCCGGATCCACAGTGGAGGATTTATAAAAATGATTCTAAAATTAAATGGGAAAATAAAGTACATGAAGTATTAGTAGGATATAAAAATTTTTCTGAGTTACCTCATGATGAAATTTTATGTTTAGAACATCATAAAAATATTTCAAAGCAAGAAAAACAAAACAATTACTATAATACGTTATGACATTAAAAGATTATTATAAAATGTACCTTAGTTTACATCAAAATAAAAATTGTATTAGGTTACATTTTTTAGGTCAATGGGTAACTTTAATATTTACTTTTTTAATATTTTACAATTGGTTATGGTATTTAATACCTGTTATACCCTTTATTATATATCCTTTTGCTTGGACAGGCCATTTTTTATTTGAAAAAAATGAACCTGCAGCGTTTAAAGATCCCATTAAGGCAAAAATATCAGATTGGATAATGTTTTGGGATATTTTAAAAGGTAAAATAAAAATTTTATGAAAAGAGTTTGGATAAATGGGTGTTTTGATATTTTACATAGAGGACACTATGAAATGTTTGCTTATGCTTATACTATAGGAGATGAAGTTAAAGTAGGAATAGACTCAGATAAAAAGGTAAAAAAAGATAAGGGAAAAGATAGACCCTATAATAATTTAGAAGATAGATTATTTGCTTTAAATAGTATAAAATATATTGATATTATAACAACATTTGATTCTAAAGAAGAGTTAGAAAATAAAATTAAAAAATACCAACCAGAAATACTTTTAGTAGGTTCAGATTGGAAAGGAAAAGAAATAGTAGGTGGGAAATATGCAAGAGAAATTGTATATTTTGATAGAATTGGAAATTATTCAACAACAAACATATTAGAAAGTAAAAAAGTATGATAGTACAACCTAAAATAGTACCTAAAGCATGGGGTGAAGAAATTTGGATTCATAATGATGAAGAATATTGTGGTAAATTATTAAGATTTCATAAAAAGGGTAGTAAATTTTCCATGCATTACCATATTATTAAAAAAGAATCTTGGTATGTTGGTAAGGGTTCATTTGAATATATTTGGATTAATACTGAAACTGCAGTAGAAAATTCTACTATTATAAAAGAGGGAGCATGTATTACAATTGAAAGGGGTCAACCTCATCAATTAATAGCTTTAGAAGATAACTCAGAAATATTTGAAGTATCAACTCAACATTTTGATGAGGATAGTTATAGGATTAGGAAAGGAGATAGCCAGGGATGAATATTTACGTTGATATAGATAATACTATTTGCAATACGGAGGGATCAGATTATCCTAATTCAACACCTCGTTATGATCAAATAGAAAAAATTAATAAGTTATATGATGAGGGTAATGAAATTACATATTGGACTGCTAGAGGAGGACATAGTAAAAAAGATTGGAGTCATTTAACTACCCAACAATTAAAAAATTGGGGATGCAAATATAATAGCTTGATTATGAACAATAAACCCTCTTATGATTTATTAATATGTGACAAAACTAAAAGAATAGAAGAAATATGAGAAAATACCTACCTACATTAGCTGAATTAGTAGACAGATTATCTATAGTACAGTTAAAAGAAGTATTCATTACAGAACATAAAGATGAATATGCTAAAGAAATAGAAGAAATAACTCATGATATTGATTTAATTCTTAAAAACAAAGATATTAAACTATCAGGAGAAGATGTTAGAGCTATAGTTGTATTATCTCAAATGAATTTGCATATTTGGCATAATGAAACTAAATATAGAGCAGGAACTGGAGATGGAAATCTCGGTTTAACTCATGGTTTAAATGGCATTAGAAATATAGCAAAGAATAAAATTCAAGAAAATGAAGGAGGTAGAAAAGACTATAAAATTGATTGTATAGCAGCAGAATTTAAAGATTGGGAAATAAGCTGGTAGAACCTTAAAATTATGAATAATATTAATCTAAAATCCTCAGTCAATAAACATGGTAATAAAGTTACTCAAATAATTCATTTTAAAGATGGAGTAAAAAGAACTTTTAATGGTATTTTACCTAAAACCATATCCCAGGGCCAATTTACTAAATTTTATAAGGATGATGGGAGTATGGTTATGGTAAATGATGATAATGTATTATGTATTGAAATTTTTAAAGAAGAATAATGGCAAACGGAATTTATAAAGTAACAGAAGAATTTGAACAAAAACTAGCTGATTATACAGGAGCTAAATATGTTATAACTGTAGATAATATGAGTAACGGGCTATTTTTAGCTTTATATTACGAAAACCATATTAAAAATAGTATAAAAAACAAAACAGTAACCTGCCCTTCAAGAACATACCCTTCAGTACCTTGTGAAATTATACATTCTGGATTAAAAATAAAATGGAAAACTGTTAATAAAAAAACTTTAACAGGAGCTTACCAATTAGAGGGTTCTAATGTATGGGATTCAGCTTTAACTTTTACAGCAGATATGTACAAGCCTAAAACACATATGTGTGTATCATTTACAGGACCATATAAACACTTTAAATTAAGTAAAGGTGGAGCTATATTAACAGATGATTATAATGCTAATTTATGGTTTAAACGCGCTAGATACAGTGGTAGACGTGAGTGTTCATATCATGATGATGATTTTGATATGTTAGGTTGGAATTTTTACATGATGCCTGAATTAGCAGCTAGAGGATTATTATTAATGGGCCAATTTTATAATACTAATGGTACTAAAAAACAAAATAAAGATCTAACTTTACCTTATCCAGATTTATCAAATTTTAAAATTTATAACCAATGAAAATATTAGTAATATCTGATAATGCTTTTATAAAGGAAAAAATAATAGAAATATTTAAGGTAAAAAATGTTAAATGTGATTTATTTGAAAGTAAAGATTTAAACTTTAAAAATAGTTTATTCATTGATTATTTAATAAGCGAATACAAATTAATAATTTCAGCTCACTGTAAAAAAATATTTCCTAAAAAATTAGTAGAGTCTACTAGATGTATAAATCTCCACCCAGGATATAACCCATATAATAGAGGATGGTTTCCTCAAGTATTTTCTATATTAAATAAACTACCTTTAGGAGCAACTATACATGAAATGGATGAAGGATTAGATAGTGGAGATATAATTTCTCAACAAAAAGTTTATATTAATAGTAGTGATGATTCTTTAAGTTTATACAATAAAGTTTTACAAAAGGAAATAAACCTTTTTCAAAATAACTTTGATAAAATCATTGAAGGTAGTTATATTAAAATTAAACCTAAATTAAAAGGTAACTTAAATTTAAAAAAAGATTTTAATAATCTTTGTAAGCTAGATTTAAATAGTATGGGTACAATGGGTGAACATATAGATTTATTAAGAGCTTTATCTCATGGAGATTTTAAAAATGCTTATTTTTTAGATAATGAAAATAAAAAAATTAGGGTAAAAATTGAATTAAAAAAAGAAATTAGTTAATTATTATTTAAAATGAGTAAAACTAAAACAGTTATACAAATATTTCCTTTATTACAAGATATAAATGCCTTAGAACGAGTTTTAATTTCTTTAAAAAATAATTCTTTACATATAGATAGCTCTCAGCATTATATTATATTAGATGTAACCTTACCTTTAACATCCTACCTCACAGATTGGGATAAATCAATTTTAAAACAAGATTTTTTTATTAATAAATTTAATTCATTAAAAAAGTATACAAATTGGTGTAATGAAGTAAACTTCAATTTAGATTATAATATAAAGGGAATTGTTGATTATTGGGTTAATAATATACATAAATATAAAGGGATAGATAATATGATTTTAATAGATACTGATTTAGTATTTAATTCTACTACTTTATTCTCTCTCCTTTCAGCTGCTCAAGAAATTTCAAAAGTAAAATCTAAATATGTGATTACACCTGAGCATGTTAAATTATGGGATTACACATGGGATGTTATTACAAATGAACACTTTTTAACTTATCCTTATGGATATGAAAAACAAAATGATCCCTTTTTAGATGTAAATCAAGAATATGGGGAAGTAGAAATAGAACCTTTATCAACTTTTAAATTTGCTGGTGGGTGGTTTACTTTATATTCTAAAGAACTTTTAGATTGTTGTGATTTTCCTTTAGGGATAAAAGGTTATGCTCCCATAGATACAGCTATAATGGAATTTTGCAAACATTTACCTGATGCCCTTCAATATAAAATTAAAAATTTAGTAGTATGTGAAGACTATACATATTTAAATAGGAATCCTTATAAAGGGTATTTACATTCGTTAAATAAAAAAGAAGATTTAAGGGTAAAAACCTCGACACAATTACAAAACCATCTAATATCAAAAATAAAACAATTATGAAAATATATTCTAATTTTATAGATTCAAATGATAGTTTTTATGAAGGTTTAAAATTATTAAATAAACCTATTACATTTTTTTATGATTATATCCCAAAATCTCAAGAAGAATTAAACCAAAATCCTTATAATTTTATTATGTTACATGAGCCTAATGAATTTTTTGGGATGCATGATTGGGTAGCCAATAATTTTCACTTATTTAGTGGAATCCTAACTTGGAACCAAAAATTAATAGATAGTTGTAATAATGCTATATGTTTCCACCATTCAGCAAACCACTTTTCTTCATCTTATACTAATAAATTTAAAGGTAAAGTAAATAAAAATTTTGAAGTTAGTTATTTAGCTGGAGTTAAGAACTTAGTTGAAGGTCATAAGTTAAGACAAGAAATTTATAAAATAGAGGATAAAATAAATATCCCTAAAAAATGGTTTTACGTTATGGGGGATTTTGATTGGGAAAAATATAAAAAAGATGGTAATGGAAGGCCTAATCAACATATAGCAGCAATTGCAAAACAAAAACTTTATGATGAATCTATGTTTAGTATAGTAGTAGAAAATGTTAATTATAGTAACTGGTACACAGAAAAAATAAGTGATTGTTTTAATACTAAAACAATTCCTTTATATTGGGGTTGTCCTAATATATCTGATTGGGGGTATGATGAAAGGGGAATTATTAAATTTAATTCTATAGATGAACTTATAAAAATAACAAATAATTTAACTAAGGAAACTTATAATGATATGGAACCTTATGTAAACTATAATTATAAAATTGCTCAAAAAGAAATAAAATCAAAAGATAAACTAGAATCTTTTTTTAAAGAAATAATAAAACTAAATAACATATAAAAATGAATAGAATTACAATAGATACATCTGAATGTATTACAGAATTATGTAAAATAATGGGGGAACAAGGCACAGATAAATCTCCTTTAGTAAGCCCATTATTAGGAAATAGTACAAATCCAGGAATAATTGATAGACCTTTTATTCAAAAAGGTTATCCCTATAAAGTTGTAGAATATTCTCATGCGTATACCGGGATTTATAATTTTTTACTTTCTCCTTTTAGAAATAAAAAAATAAAATTTGGTGAGATTGGGGTTCATTATAATTTTTCTATTAGAGGTTGGAGAAAATGGCTTTCAAAAAATGCAGAAATTCATGGTTTTGAATGGGTTCAAGAATTTATAGATAATGCTAAAAAAGAAAATTTAGATAATACCCATTACCATTATATGGATGTATATAAAAAAGATTCAATTAGTGAATCATTAACTCAGGCTGGGGGGAAATTTGACGTAATTATAGAAGATAGTTGCCATCTTTTAGAAACCCAATTTAATGTTATAGAAACAGCCCATACTTTTCTTAACCCCGGAGGAGTTTTAATTATTGAAGACATATACCCTCAAATGGGGGAGTTTGGAAGTGGAGTTTGGGATGACTATTTACCTCAAGTTTTAGATGAAAATTTAAAATCAATTAAAGAACATTACTCAGATTTGGTCCTTGTTACACCTTCTCATAAGTATAAATACACGGGACAGTATGGTGAGGTTAGAATGTTAGTTTTATATAAATAAATAAATAAAAAATAAATTATGAAAAAAGTATTAATTACAGGTGGAGCTGGGTATTTAGGTTCCGTATTAACAGAAATATTATTAAATAAAGGATATAAAGTCACAGTTATAGATAATCTTATTTATAAACAAACCTCAGTTGCTCCTTTTAGTTATAATGATAATTTTAAATTTGTATTAGGGGATGTAAGAGATAATAGTGTTCTAAAACCTTTAGTGGATAAGCATGATGTAATAATTCCTTTAGCAGCTATTGTAGGAATGCCAGCTTGTAAAGCACAACCAGAGGCTACAGTTGATATTAATTATAAACAAGTGCAAAATATAGTAGATTGGGCTTCCAATAACCAAATGATTATGATCCCAAATACAAACAGTCAATATGGTTCTTCTACTAAAATAATCACAGAAGATTCTCCTTTTAAACCTTTATCTCTTTATGCTGAAACTAAATGTGATGCTGAAAAAGCAGTATTAGATTCTGGTAATGGTATAGCTATGAGGTTAGCAACTGTATTTGGAATGTCGTATAGAATGAGAATGGATTTGCTTGTAAATGATTTTGTTTATAAATCTGTTACTGATGGGTATTTAGTATTATTTGAATCACATTATATGCGTAACTACATCCATGTAAGGGATATTGCAAATACTTTTTTATTTATGATTGAAAATTATAAGAAATGTAATAATAATGCTTTTAATGTAGGATTAACTGAGGCTAACTGTTCAAAGAAAGATCTTGCAGAAATAATTAAATCTTTTATTCCTAGTTTAACTATTGTTGAAAATAACTTTAAAGAAGACTTTGACCAAAGAAATTATATTGTTTCCAATGATAAATTAGAAAATAAAGGATGGAAGCCTCAATTTAGTTTAGAAAAAGGTGTTAAAGAATTAATACAGGGGTATAAATTAATAAACAAATTTAAGAATAAAGATTTCACAAACTTATAAATATAAGCTTGGATTTTAACTTTACTTTTATTATATTAACTTAAAAATAGATTATATGACTACCACTGATGTTTTATTTATTGCCCCAGGAAATTCAAAGGGAGTATATCAAGGATTATCTAATGATTACTCAGCTATAGAACCTCCTACTTGGGCTTTACTTTTAGCTGAATCTTGTCGTTCTCAAAATTATAAAGTAGATCTTATTGATGTTAATGCAGAACAGTTAAATAAAGAAGAGGTTTTAAAAAGAGTACAAAAAATTAACCCTCGTCTTATTTGTTTTGTTGTTTATGGTCAAAATGTAAATGCTGGAACTGTAAGTATGAGTGGAGCAATATATTTATCAGAACATTTAAAACTCCATACAAACCTCCCAATTTCATTTTTAGGATCCTATATCCAATCAGTCCCATTAAAAGCTTTAGAAGAAGAGCAATCTATTGATTTTGGTTTTACTAATGAAGGGGTTTATAGTTTATGGAATGTTTTAAAAGAAAATGAAATTAACATAAATAATTTAGGACATATTAAAGGATTAGTTTGGAGAGATAAAGACATAATTAAAATTAATACTTCTGAAAAAGTTGTCCCACAGAATAGAATGGATCTAGATTTACCTGGATATGCTTGGGATTTGCTTCCTATGAAAAACAAACCTTTAGATTTATATAGAGCTCCTATGTGGCATGCTGAGTATGACCAAAATAAAAGATCTCCCTATGCAGCTATTCAAACATCTTTAGGGTGTCAGTTTGGGTGTAGTTTTTGTATGATTAATGTTTTGAATAGGGATAATGAAGATGAAATAGGGGTAGCAAGTAATTATAGTTTAATGAGATACTGGTCACCAGAATTTATTATAAAAGAATTTGATAAATTAGTTGAGTTAGGAGTTCATACTATCAAGATTACGGATGAAATGTTTTTACTTAATAGAAAATATTATGTTCCTCTTTGTAATATGTTAAAAGATAGAGGATATGGTAAATTTTTAAGAATGTGGGCATACTCCAGAGTAGATACTGTTCGTCGTCCCGAATTACTTAAATTAGTAAGAGAAGCAGGAATTAAATGGTTAGCTCTTGGGATTGAAAGTGGTGATAAAACAGTTAGGTTAGAAGTATCTAAAGGAAGATTTGAAGATGTAGACATTCAAAAAGTCATCAACTATGTCCATGAAGCTGATATTGAAGTTATGGCAAACTATATATTTGGTCTACCCGGAGATACTAAAAAATCAATGAAAGAAACTTTGGAATTGTCTAAAGAACTGTGTACCTTTGGGTGGAATGCTTATGCAGCTATGGCTTTACCTGGAAGTAAATTATATAAAGAAGCAATTGATGGTGGAATACCTTTACCTAATACTTATGAAGGTTATTCATTCCATGGATATAATACATTACCATTACCTACAGATACATTAACAGCAGCTGAAGTATTAGAGTTTAGAGATATGGCATTTGATGATTACCATTCAAATCCTATATTTTTAGAAAAAATAAAAAACAAATTTGGTGAAGTTGCATCTAATAATATCTTAGAAATGTTAAAAGTAAAATTAAAAAGAAAAATACTAGAATGATAAAAAAATACACCCCAAAAGAATTAATAGCCTTTGAAACTGATATAGCTGAGTGTTTTGATAGTGCTCAAATTAAAGCTCCTGTTCATTTATATGATGGAAATGAAAAAGAAATGATTAAAGTTTTTGAAAATGTTAAAAATGAAGATTGGATTTTTTGCACTTGGAGATCACATTACCAATGTTTATTAAAAGGTGTTCCACCTGAACTAATAAAACAAGATATTTTAGATGGAAAGTCTATTACATTGTGCTATCCTAAATATAAAGTTTACTCCTCAGCTATTGTAACCGGTAATATACCTATAGCAACTGGGGCGGCTTTAGATATTAAAAGAAAAAATGAAAAAAATCATGTTTGGTGTTTTACTGGGGATATGACTTCGGAAACAGGTACTTTTTATGAAAACCATAAATATGCTGTTGCCCATGATTTACCAATTACTTTTATAGTAGAAAATAATGAAAAATCAGTTTGCACACCAACTAAGGATGTTTGGAATATAAAAGATTTAACATATTCTAAAAAGAATATTCCAAAAGTTATATATTATGAATATGAGTCAAAATACCCACATGCTGGAGCAGGATCAAGAGTACAATTTTAAAAATAAATTTTAATAATTATGAAATATTTCGATGAATTAAAAAAAGCAATGACATGGTTAGGTGAAAAACCTGATACTATGTTTTTAGGACAAGCAGTTGAATATAAAGGAACCGCTATGACTAATACTCTTACGGAAGTAGACAGGGGGAAATTATTAGAAATGCCCGTAAATGAAGATATGCAGATGGGTATGACTTTAGGAATGGCTTTAAATGGAACTGTTCCGATTTCTATTTACCCAAGGTGGAATTTTCTTATTTTAGCTGCTAACCAAATTGTAAACCATTTAGATAAAATTAAAATAATGTCTGGTGGAGGATATACTCCTAAAGTTATTATTAGAACAGGTATTGGTTCACAAAGACCACTTCATCCCCAACACCAACATATTAGTGATTTTACACCTGGATTTAAAGCATTATGTGACTATGTCGATATAATAAGACTAGAAGAGCCTCATCAAGTTTTAGAAGCTTACCAATATGCTTATGAAAGAAAAGATAATAGACCCACAATTTTAGTTGAGTGGGGTGATTTTTATGGAGAAAAATAGTATATGATATTCCCAGAAGTATATTCCAAAACACCAGACTCATTTGAGGATTTTAGAGGTGAACTTTTTACTTTTTATAAAAAGGGAGATTACAATTTAGATTTTAATCATGATAAAGTATCTATTTCAAGAAAAAATGTTCTTAGGGGACTTCATGGTGATTCAAAATCATTTAAATTAATTACTTGTTTAGCTGGGGAAATTTTATTAGTAGTTGTTGATAATAGACCTGAATCTAAAAATTACTTAAAATGGGACTCAGTTGTTCTAACCTCAAAAAATAAAAAACAAATATTAATTCCTCCTATGTTTGCTAATGGTCACCTTATTTTAAGTAAGGAAGCTACATTTTTTTATAGGTGGTCTTATGAGGGAAAATACCCAGATGTAGAAGATCAATTTTCACTAAAATGGAATGACCCTAAAATAGGAATACATTGGCCTATTATAAAACCAATACTATCAAAAAGAGATAAATAAATATAAATAAATATGAAAAAGTATAATTTACCTTTAATGGATGACAACATCACTAGAGAAGATGCAGATTCTGTAATAGAATTTTTACAACAAGATCCACTTCCTAAGTTAACAAATGGACCTAAAGTAAAAGAATTTGAAAATAAATGGTCTGAATGGTTAGGAGTTAAACATAGTTTAATGGTAAACTCGGGAACTGCGGCTAATGAATTAACTATGTTAGCCCTTACTCATTTATATGATGATGGAGAAGTAATTGTACCCCCTTTAACATGGATATCAGATATATCTTCGGTAATATTTGCTAAATTTGAGCCTATATTTGTTGATATTAACCATAAAAATTTATCTTTTAACTTAGATCAATTAAAAGAATCTATAACAGATAAAACAAGGGCAATTTTTTTAACTCATGTTTTAGGGTTAAATGGGTTAAGTGATGAATTAATTGAAATTTGTAAAGAAAAAAATATTTTACTTATTGAAGATGTTTGTGAATCACATGGAGCTACTTTTAAAGGTAAAAAATGTGGTTCTGTAGGTTTTGCTAGTAATTTTAGTTTTTATTTTGCTCATCATATGTCTACAATTGAAGGAGGAATGGTTTGTACTAATGATGATAAATTTTACCAAATATGTAGAGCATTACGTTCTCATGGGATGATAAGAGAAATGACAGATGAAAATTATAAGAAGCAAATTATTGATGACAACCCTGATTTAAATCCAGATTTTATATTTTTAGGCCCCGCCCATAATTTTAGAAGTACTGAAATTAATGCTGTAATTGGACTTAATCAACTTTCAAGATTAGATAATAATAATAAAATAAGAACTTCTAATTTTAACTATTTCATTAAAAATTTAAATTCAGATAAGTATATTACGGATTTAGAAATGGATGGACAATGTAATTATGCTTTTATTGCTATTTTAAAAGAACCTTCATTTGAAAAAAGAAATCTAGTAGAAAAAACACTAAAAGAAAATAACATAGAATTTAGAAGGGGTCTTTCTGGTGGTGGAAATCAATTACGTCAACCATATTTTAAAGGAAAATTAGTTGAAAATTGGGAGGAATTTTTTCCTAAAGTAGAACACATACATAATTTTAGTTGGTATATAGGGAATTACCCTACATTACCTAAAAAAAGTATAGATAATCTAGTTTTAGTACTTAATAATATTTAAAAATGAAAAAAGTTTTTATTGTAGCAGTACAAGATGAAATAGAAAATAACCAAAGGATTCTAGATTACCCTGTTATTTTTAGTGGAGTAGGAAAGATAAATGCAACTCAGGCAGTTTCAAAAGCTTATTCTTTGGGGTATACCGAAATTATTAATATTGGGTCTTGTGGTTCTTTAAAACATAAACCTGGGGAATTAGTAAAAATAGGTAAATCATTTCATGATATAGATGCTACTCCTTTAATTGAATATGGTAAAATACCTTTTGAGGAAAACAGTGGAATTGCTATCTTAGATTACAATAATAATATTAGTTGTTTTACAACCGATTATTTTTATGATGAATCTCAAAAATCTAAATATTCTTCAAATTATTTAGAAATGGTAAAAAACTGTTCTGTATTTGATATGGAATGTTATGCTTTAGCTAATACAAGTAAAAAATTAGGTATAAAATTTTCATCCTATAAATGGGTATCCGATGATGGTAATGCTTCAAGTTGGAAAGAAAATTGCAAAATAGGGTTTAAAAAATTTAAAAATATTTACAAATGATGATGAAACTTTCAAATATTATTAAAGAAACTAAAAATACTTGGAGGTTTTATTTTAAACCTAAGAATAAAATTAATTTCACACCAGGCCAGTATATTTCTTTAGAATTACCTATTCATGAAAAAATCAAAAAAAGAATAAGACATTATTCTATAGCAAATTCCCCCTCCCAGGAAGAATTAGAATTAGTAATAGTTAAAAAACCTGGTGGAAAGGGTACAGAATATTTATTTAATTTACCTTTAAATGAAGAAGTTAAGTTAGGTCATATCCCTTCAGGTATAATGACTTTAGGAAAAAATACTTTAAAAAATTATATTTTTATTTGTACTGGAACTGGGATTTCCCCTTTTAAAAGCATGTTAGAGTATATTAGAGAAAATAAAATAGAGACTGGGGATATTCATTTAGTATTTGGTACTAGAGATAAAGAAAATATTATATACTATAATGAAATGATTCAACTAGAAAAAGATATCCCTCAATTTAAATATCATATTATTCTCTCTAGGGAAAAGTGGAATAATAAACAAGGATACGTACATTCCATATATAAAAAGATAATTAATGATTATTTTACCCAAATAGAAGAAGGGAATTATAATGAATTAGATAATGAATTTTATATTTGTGGGTGGAAAGATATGGTTAGAGAATCAAGAGCAAATTTAATTGAATTAGGTTTTTCACCTTCTCAAATAAAAATAGAAGTTTATGAGTAATAAAAAAATATTAGTAATTGGGGATTCTTGTACTGATATATTTCGTTATGGAGAAGTGAGTAGATTAGCGCCTGAAGCACCAATACCTATCATAATTCCTAAAAAAGAAACATCTAATTTAGGTATGGCCGGAAATGTTGTAGCTAATTTAATATCTTTAGGTGCTGATGTTGATTTTATTACAAATCAAAATAAAATTAAAAAAATTAGATATGTTTGTTCTAAATATAACCATTTATTACTTAGAGTAGATGAAAATGATTTTTGTGAATCTATAGATAAAAACTGCATTATTGAATCTAATAAATACGATGCTATAGTTATATCTGATTATTGTAAAGGATTTTTAAATGAAAAAGATATTGAAGATATATCTGTTATGTTTAGAAATACCCCCATATTTCTAGATACTAAAAAAATACTAGGAAATTGGGCTTATAATATAGATTTTATTAAAATAAATTCACAAGAATTTAGTAATAATGAATCAATAATAAATAAATCTTCCTTATTACAAAGTAAAATTATAGTTACTCGTGGTAGTAGCGGATGTGAATATCAGGATATAAAATATACAACAATTGATGTTCCTGTTAAAGATGTCTCAGGAGCTGGAGATACTTTTTTATCTGGGTTAGTTTTAGAATACACTAAAACTAAAAGTATTCCAATATCAATAAATTTTGCTCAAAGATGTACTACAATTGCAGTTCAACGATCGGGGGTTTCTGTTATAAATAAAAAAGACTTAATAAAAAAACACAAATGAGAAAAGACCAAATAATATCCGACCATGTAGGTGAAATTAATATTAATTTTCCAACACACCCTACATATAAAGAAGCTAAATTAAATAAATTAGTATTTGATTTTAGACATGAAAAATTAAAAAAGTTTATACCTGAAGGTTCAGTTTGTTTAGATATTGGAGCTCATATAGGTCATTTTACTTTAATGTTTGCTTCATGTGCTGGGAATAGTGGTAAAGTGTTAGCTTTTGAACCTAATATAGAATGTTATAATCCTTTAGTTCAAACCGTAAAAGATAACCCTAATTTTAATATTATTCCTTTTAATTTAGGGTGTACTGAAGAAACAAAAAAATACATTTTTAACTTTGCTAATGATCAATACGGAGTAAATAATGGGGGGTATTACAAAGAATCTAAAAATGACCATAATAAATATTTATCTAAAAATGCACATAATAAAGAAGTAGAGATAGATGGGGTTAATACTTTGGATTTTTTAAAATCTAACCATTCTAGTTTAATAGATAAAATTAATTTTATTAAAACGGATTGTGAGGGATATGATCATAAAGTTTTACAAACCTTAATCCCTTTAATAAAGAAAAATAAACCTGTATTAATGGTTGAAGCATTTGCTAATTTAACAGATGAAGAATCTATAGAATTATTTAATACAATATTAGAATGTGATTATGTAATGTATGATATGTCTCCTTTAGACAATATTACAGATTGTGTTGGACCTTTAAGTAAAGAAGAATTTTTACATTATAATAAAAAAGTAATAGATGGGGGAAATATTTTATGTGTTCATAAAAGTAAAATTGAAAATTATAATTTACCTAAAATAACCCCAGGTAAAACATCAGTAATACTTTTTGGGAGAAATGATGGATATAAAGAAAAAGAAAGATTTTTAATTCATATAAAAACTATGTTGGAAACTTTTGATGAAGTTAACTATGTAGATTGGAATTCTCCCAATGGGAGTTTTTTATGGGAAATAGAAAGCCAACTACCAAAAACAAAAAGGCTAAAACATTTTATAATCCCTCCAGAGTATGCTAAAATGATGACTCAACATAACCCTGAAGCTCAAAGATGTTCTACTGTTTTAGCTATTAATATTGCTCTTAGAAGAACTGATGCTGAGTTTGTAACTATTTCTACAACAGATATAATCCCACCCTTTAAAAGTGAATTAGATAAATTTATTAAATCTATAGATAAAAACAGTTTTTATACTTTAAGTCGTAGAGAAATACAATATAAAGAAGTAATTGAAAATATTAATGGTTTAGATTCTTATAGAAAAAAATTAGGTGAAACTACAAAACCTCGTATGTTTCCTACAAAAGTAACACCTAATGACGTGTGGAGTATATTTAATTGTTGTGGTGATTTTCAGTTAGCCCACAAAAACCTTTGGCTTAAGATTAGGGGACTGGAAGAAGGTATGTTAGCTGCTTGTTTTGTAGACACTAATGCCCAGAAAAAATCAACTTTATATGGGTTTAATTTAGTTCCTATTTATGATGTCCCTTTGTACCATATGTCTCATGAAGGAATGGGTAATGATGGTTCAAATCCTACTAAACAATACTATAACAATGCTTGGGAGTGGGTTGAGCATTTTAATAAACATATAGAACATGACCATATCATGTATTCTAAAAATTCAGACACTTGGGGTTTTTCAGATGTTGAAATTGAACATGAAGTTATATGAAAGATAAAAAACCTAAAAAATCTATTACTATTGGGGGGTTAAAATTCCAAATGGAAGAAAATTCTAAAAAATCAGATAATAAACATAAAAAATTTTTTCTTGCTTTACTAAATAGGTTAGTATCTATGCAAGAACGTACTGAAAAAATATTTACAGAATATGGTATAAACCTTATAATGTATGAAGATTTATACTTTCAAACAATGGAAGATTTAGTATATGAACATTATGGAGATCAAATAGCTGAAGTAATATTTTGGTATGTCAATGGAGCTAAAATAGAAAATGATGAAGAACAATTTATAGAAGATAAGAAAACAGGTAAAAAACATAAAGCAAAAACACCATTACAAATATATAATGTGTGTAAAAAATTAAAGTTATTTAAAGATTAATATATGTATCAAACAAAAACAATGGAAAAATTAGAAATGATAGCATGTCCAAAATGTGGAGAACCAATGCCATTAAAACGAAGAGAATTAGGTTACCATGTTTGTGTTAATTGTTCTACAGTATCAGCTAAAAGAGGAGTACCTGTAATGAGAGGAACTGGTGATCATACTTGGGTTGATTTAGAAGTAATGACACAAGAACAATTTGAGAGATATGAGGAGATGGAAAATAAAACCAAAACTGAAATAACTCCAAATAAAACTGAAGGTAGAAATTTACAGGGCCCATTTACAATAGTAGAAACAGATAAATAAATGCCAGCTGCTAAACCCATATCAAAGGATATGTGCTTAACAGCCATGGATAAGACTAAATCAGTTAAAGCAGCTGCTAGGTACCTGAATTGCTCATATCACCATTTGAAGCGTTATATGAAGCTATATGTGGATGAGGAATCAGGTAAAACATTATTTGATAAACATAAAAACCAACAGGGTAAAGGCATACCTAAATTTTTAAGAGCAAGTGGTAAGGAACCTGCTTTATTAGATATAATAGAAGGTAAAATAAACCCTGCTTCATTTTCACCTGATAAATTAAAATATAGACTTACAACTGAGGGTTATTTAGAAGAATGCTGTGGTAATTGTGGGTTCACAGAACATAGAGTAACTGATCATAAAGTTCCTTTAATATTACATTTTAAGGATAAAAACAAATTAAACTATAACTTAAGTAATATTGAATTTTTATGTTACAATTGTTATTTTTTATTTATAGGTGAGGTATTTTCTGAAAGAGATATTAAAAAATTAGAAGATAATAAGTCAGTCACTAAAACTACAGATGCTGTAGATATGCAACTAGACGACTACCATTTGCAAAGATTAAAGGAGTTAGGTCTAGATGGTGAAAACCCTATAGACGATGATGACCCCTACAATCTAGTTTCATACAGATAATTTGCCAGTAACATCTTATTTTCATATATTTATGATTGATGAGAAAAGTCAAACCTCTACTTAAAAAAAAGAAACATGACAAAATTGTAAAAGATTTTGATACACAAAAGGCTAAGCATGTAGAAAAATTAGCTACACAAATGCTTAAAAAAGACGAGAAGTTTCAAAAACTTAAGGAGAAAAAGATAGATACTAACTTTTTAAAATTATTTTAACATGGCAACTGAATTTGAAGTACAAAACGCAGAGGAATTTGAAAAGTTAATTCAATCCAAAGATTTTAGAGTATACGAAGCATTAGTTAGTACTGTATTAAAAAATCTAAAAAGTAAAAAACGTCACCATCATGCTTTAAGTATAATAAGCACAGACGAAGATGCTGTATATGATATTACCATTGACAAGCAAGATTTTCACCACACACTAGAAGAAAGTTTAGAGGCATATGAGAAAAAAGAAGAATATGAAAAATGTGCTGAAATAAAAAAAGCAATGGATTTTCTAGATAAAAAAACAGCTGAAAAAGAATTAACTTCTATCATAGATTCCTTGGCTACCTGAAATATTGTTCGTATATTCACGTCAAAATTAAGGTTATGAATCAATTAGATAAAATGTTTGGAGGAAATCCAGTAAAAGAAATCAACAAAATATGTAATGAAATGCTTGCATTTGCTAGAACAGCAGGTACAGTTATAGATTGTGGAGCATGTAATAATAAAGGTTGTATAGTTTGTGATGATACAGATTATGATGCATTAGCTGAAGAGCAAGCACAACAAGATGCTTATGAATCAGGTAGAGTTTTCCATTAAAATATTTGGGGAAGCAAGATAAAGTTCGTATATTCACGGTAAATTAAGGTTATGAAAGCAACACAATTAACATCAAAACAAGTAGATAAAATTATTTATGCATTAGAATTAACTTATGGCAATATAGATAACTACGATAAAGTAGGTATGGATCTAGCTAAGAAAATATCAAATGCAAAAGCGGTAATTACAGCAAAATAAAGGTATGGCATTATTCAAATTTCAAAATTTAAACAAACACGGTAATTTAAGAACTAGAATAGTTCACAGTTCAACATCACAATTTTCATTTAATCCATCTGGATATGGTAAATTTGTAAACGTACAAAGATTTTACTATGAAATGAAGCACCCATATTTGAGTGCCTCACTATACACAGATAATAATGGTGATACATTCATATTACCATCAATGGAAAAGGTTCATCCTAAAACAACGTTAAATGATATAATTAATATCAAACCTAAAGTTAAAAAAAGAACTGAGCCAATAATAGAAACTAGTATGAGTAGCTCAAGTGATATTGAATATACAACTCGATATTTTCCAGATTCAGGTAAGATATATTGTGATTGTCCTGGTACATGGAGAGCAAAAGATAGAAGATGTAAGCATATCAAATCTATGGAATTAAAAATTAAAAAATGAATAAGTTTGATATAGTATATTTAGTATGTTTTAAAGTGTATGATGAATTTACAAAATCCTGGAAGAGGGTTTATAAGATTGGACATACAAGAGGAACAATAGAAAACAGATTTAAAAGGGTTATAAAAAATAGAGAAATAATAGATTTTGAAATTATTAAAAGTATTAAAGTTGAACCTATTCCATATATTAAAGGAGAATATACCCCCCACTACAAAGAAACAGAATTACATATTAATATTATAGAAAAATTTGGTGGTTATAATTTTTATACTAAAGAAAAAAAAGATAAAATTTATCAAAAAAACGTTGTTAGGTTTCACAATTTTTATCTTAAAAAAAACATTAATGGTATTACTGAAATTAGAAATTATAATAATGAAGAAATAGAATATTGTAAAACTCTATTTAAAAATTCTGAAGTATATGAAGGGTAGATATTACTGTGAAGAGCAATCATCATTATATTGGGAAGTATATAATGAAATGAATGGCATTAAAACTAAAAAAAAGAAAAGTCCTAAAAAAGGAAAAAGATGTGTCAAGTCAGTTGGTGTAATATAGAAACAGAGTTTTATAATAAATCTCAAAAATATAAGTTTTGTTCTACTCATAACAAATATAAAGAATGGGTTAGGAATGCCCCATCAAGACCTTGGTTAATGTATAAACTAGAAAAAATATTAAAAGGGGAAGGTACCATATGTGAAATTTGTAAAGATGATTTGCAAAAGCGATTTCCTAATCGTACATTAAAAGATATAGTACAAGGAATGGATGTTGACCATATTAACCCAAAAATTAAGGGCACATTAAAAGGTGAACAACCATCTAACTACCAGTTAATTTGTAAATATTGTCATTTATTTAAATCAATAGATGAGGGAGATTTTATTAATAAAAAACATAAACATGCCTAGAGAAAAGTCATATGTATACCCAACAGTATTAGTATTTAAAACGTCAAACCGTTCAAACGCTAAAACCAAAATGAAAGTTTATAAAACTAAAAACGTAGATGAAGTTATAGATGGTCTTGAAAGAGATAAACTGCCTGGAGTTCCTTCCAAAGCAGAAATATTACATTTATCTATTGGAGAAAGTTTTATAAATAGATATAAAGAAAAATATGTCTTATAAAAAGTGGGTATATAAATACAAGTATTTAAAAACTGAAGATGAGGAATTTTCTAAAAAAATGGAAAAATATGCAATTCAATTTAATAAGGATTTTAAACCTAAAAACCCCCCACCACAAGAAATAAATGAAAATCCTCCAACTCAAGACTCTTCATCAATAGAAGAAGATAAAGAAGAAATATTAGAATCAAAACCAGAAAAAAAAGGAAAAGACTTATATAAGGAATTAGCAAAAGAATTTCATCCTGATAAAGGAGGAACAGATGATGACTTTAAAGATTTAAATGAATTATACCAAGATGAAAATGTTTTAGGAATGTACGTTAAAGCTGAAGAATTAGGGTTAGATATTGAAGTTCTAGATGAAGAAGAACTTGAGGAAACTTTTGAAAAAACTTGTAATTCTTTACAAGAAAAAATAAATAATTATAAATCCACAGCAGCTTGGAGATGGGGAACAGCTAAAGAAGAAGAAAAAGAATTTTTAGCTCAAGCTATAGTAGAACAAGCTAATGTAATTAGAAGATAAAATGCCAGAAAATATAACAAAAAACCCACCAAAGGGAAATATTAAGTTTAGTATTTCTTTATCTGAAGAGCAAAAAATAGCTAAAGCTGAAATATTACACCACCCTTATAATTTTATTATAGGTAAAGCTGGTAGTGGTAAAACGTTATTAGCTGTTCAAGTTGCATTAGATATGTTTTTTAAAAGAAATGTTAATCAAATTATCATTACTAGACCAACGGTAGCAAATGAAGATAATGGTTATTTACCTGGATCATTAAATGAAAAAATGGAACCTTGGTTAGTACCAATTCGTTCTAATATGAGAAAAGTATATAATAAACCAGCTATACTTGAAAAAATGGAAAACGATGATAACATTGAATTAGTATCATTAGCTCATTTTAGAGGTAGAACATTTGAAAATGCTTGTGTTATAGTAGATGAATTTCAAAATTTAACTAAACAACAACTAGGGATGGTGTTAGGTAGATTAGGTAAAAATTCAACTATGGTATTAACAGGTGATCCACAACAAATAGATTTAAAATTTAGTAACGACTCAGCTATACATGATGTTCCCAAAG
>Ga0209535_1000669_pt1 | contig 23999 bp, 37 predicted proteins | sample LinPmetageLP28_FD_184041 | JGI IMG/M metagenome (GOLD analysis project Ga0209535, IMG submission 184041) | Marine viral communities from the Pacific Ocean - LP-28 (SPAdes) (version 2) | ecosystem: Environmental > Aquatic > Marine > Oceanic | place: Pacific Ocean | collected 2009-08-22
TAGCTTTAGCATAAGACGAATAAGCCTTATCTTTTTTATTCTGTAATCCACCTATATAATTAAAATCTTCACTCAATAAAGAATCTTTATTTTCAGAAATCTTTATATAATATTCGTGATTTTCTCTTACGATAGCGTAAACGTTACCATCAGGTCCCATTTTAGTTAGTTCAACAACTGAACGAGTAATTCCTTCATTAACTGGAACTTTAGGCATTAACTGTCTAATTCTGTCAAGCTTATCACTACCCTTTAAGCTAGTTGGTTTTACTATATTTGATTTTCTCATTTTAAATTTCTTTATATATAAATATTATAATTTTATGCAAAAGTTATCATGGTGCTGGATAATTACTTAATGTAACGTCACCAGTAATAACATTCATTGGTTCACCTATTACATAAACATATGCAGTTGCACTAATACTTTTAACGGCTATATCAATATCTGAACCCTTAGCCATTGTAACCGAGACACCGTTAATAGTTACTGTACTATCAGCACCTGCATATACTTTAAAATATGCATAATTAGTTAAATCAGCATCAGCTGCCGCATGTATAATTCCATATACATGACCTATACCTTTTACTCCCATATCAATTATTTATTACTTTTATATATATAAATATAAGGATAAATAAAAAAAACCCTCAAAAGAGGGTTTAATTTAATAATTTTATACTGAAATAGGAACCCCTTTCCAATTAGGGTATGATTCATATCCCTCAACCTTAAAATCTTCAAACTTATAATTAAACATATCCTTACCTTTATTTAGTGACAACTCAGGTTGTTTATGTTTATGCATGTCTCTACCCAATTGCTCTTCTACATAATCAATATGGTTATTATATACATGAACATCACCTAGGTTACCAACCAATTCACCTGGAACCATATTAGTCTGTTGTGCAAACATATGAAGTAGCATTGCATAACTCGCAATATTAAATGGCAGACCTAAGAAAGTATCAACACTTCTTTGATTCCACATTAAACTGATTTCTCTAGTTGGGATATCATACTTTTCAAATTCTTCATTTAAAGTATTTTCACCTGAAACCTCAATAGTCGCCTCAACCCTTTCTTTCGAATTTTTTTGTCCTGTTTTAGTACAAAATAAAGTAGTTCTTTCAAACAAACTCAATTCTCTAGTATAAACTTGAAAGAAGTTATGACAAGGAACTAATTTCATTTGCTCTAGCTCTCCAACATTCCAAGCACTTACAACCATTCTACGAGAATCTGGGTCATTTTTTAATAACTCGATTACATTATTAATTTGATTAACACCAGGGTTGTGTTTCTTTACAAAAGGAAAATGACCACTTTCATCTCTTTCTCTTCTAATTAACGTTTCATAAGTTCCACCCCAATCAACCCATTGTTTACCGTACACAGACCCAAGGTCACCTGAATCATCTGCCCATTCATCCCAAATAGTAACACTATTATCGTTAAGGTATTTAATATTAGTCTCACCCTTTAAGAACCAAAGTAATTCGTGAGTAATTGAACGTAAATGTAATTTCTTTGTAGTTAATAAAGGAAAACCATCTTTCATATTAAACCTTACTTGTCTTCCAAATACTGATACGGTTCCAGTTCCAGTTCGGTCATTCTTTTCATTACCATTTTTTAATATATCCTCTAATAGGTCATGGTAAATTTTAGTTGCATTCGATTTATTCATAGTTAAAATTTATATTGTTTAATAATTTTATTAACTTCATCCAATCCATTATCAAAAACTGACAATCTATTTTTTACTGGAATAAGGTCATCATTTAAAGTTTTTGACAACTCACTAATTAAAGACGCCAACCTATCAATACCAACAGAAGCTTCATTAAGTTTTATGTTACTTACTTTATCGAAAATAACATTAACATCAACATTTTCATGCTTTAATGCTGCATATTTTTTTATATGTGAATTTAAAGTCTTACCCTGACTTTCAGAAGTCTCAAAACGCATATAATCTGTTTCTGGAACACCTTGGTAAGTGTAATTACCGCCATAGTTAAAAGTAATATTTAAATTTTTTTTAACCTTATCATAGCTAGACGCTACAATATTTGATGACTCGTAGATTGCATCTACAATACCATCTTTTTCTACTCTTTCTAAAATCATAAGAATTGTTATTTAAATTGATAATATATTTAGTCATACAATCTATAAGACTGTACTCTAGATAATTCAAAAGGGTGACAAGTTATATAATCAGCATTATCCGAATCTAAAACTTCCACAATTAAAAATTTTCCACAAAAATTAATACATACATCTTCATATGTGATGTTATCAACTTTAGGTAGTTGATTGCTATAAATTGAATCGTAACTTGAGTTATTAGTTAAATTATTTTTAGAACTATACAGAATAGTTATTTTAGAATATATTTTATCAGAGTCTTTCAAATTTTTATTTTTAATAATTATTTATATATTACAAATATACTAAAAATTTAAATTATATCAAGTATTGTTTTTTATTAATTTCATCAGTATATTTGACTAAACTTTTAAATATATGAAAGGAAAACGAGAAATAGTCAAGAAGGTTAAGACTATAATGAAACTAGCTCAAGAAGAAGGTAAAAATAATGTAGATAGAGAGCTTAGACCAGAGCATATAATGTTGGCTATTCTAAATGAAAATACAAATAAAAGTAACAAGGTTTTAAAATACATGGGGTTAGACACTTCATTATTATATGACGTAGTTAGCGAACATTTGAGACATGTATCGTTAAATCATAATTTTTCAAACGGTAAAAAGGTTAAACTGCCTTTTGACTTAAATTGTAACAATATAATGAAAGCTGTAGATAAAGAATCTGATAACTTAGGTGATAATATAGTAGATACCACACATATAGTCTTATCTATATTACTGAAAAAAAATTATATAACTAAAGAATCAGGTATTGAGTTAATTAAAGTATTGAAAAATAATAACTTGACTTATGCTAATTTTAGAGAAGCTATTATAAATTATGATACACCAATAAGAAATAAATCTAAAGAAAGTGAAGATGAATATAACAAAAATAAATATATAGAAAAAATGATAGATAGATTAAAGAACTCAAACCTAGATGAACTAAGAAATCAACTTAATGATTCCGATATTGAAGAGTTAAGAAAAAAGCTTAATAGTAGTTTAGATGAAGGTAACCCTTTTTTGGGTTCAGAGTCAACTAATTCATTACCATTTGAAGATGGAGATGGAGAGGACCTGACACAACCAAAGGGTAGTAAAATGAGAAGAAGTAAAAAAGATACTAGCAAAACACCAGTATTAGATAATTTCTGTAGAGATATATCTAAAGTAGCTAAAGAAGGTGGGTTAGATTCTGTTGTTGGTAGAAAAAGTGAAATTAAAAGAGTTTCACAAATCTTATCAAGACGAAAAAAGAATAACCCAATTTTAATAGGTGACCCAGGGGTTGGTAAAACAGCTATAGTTGAAGGTTTAGCTATGTTAATTAAAGAAGGTAAAGCACCTAGAATTCTTTTAGATAAAAAGATTTTCTCATTGGACTTGGCTTCAATAGTTGCTGGTACTAAATATAGAGGTCAATTTGAAGAAAGAATGAAAGCTATATTAGAAGAGTTAAAAGATAATAAAGATATTGTTTTATTTATTGATGAAATTCATACAATTGTTGGCGCTGGAAACGCTAGTGGTACTATGGATGCTGCAAATATATTTAAACCAGCACTAGCTAGAGGTGAAATACAAGTAATCGGAGCTACAACACTTGATGAGTTCAGAGAGAATATAGAAAAAGACGGAGCGTTAACTAGAAGGTTTCAACAAGTACTGGTAGAGCAACCTACACTTGAAGAAACTAAAACAATTTTAGAAAACATTAAGGGTAAATACGAAGACCACCATAAAGTTAGATACACGGATGAAGCAATAGAAGAATGTGTTAAGCTGTCTGATAGATATATTATGGATAGAGCCATGCCTGATAAAGCTATTGATGTCTTAGATGAAGCTGGTGCAACTACCAATATAAATCATGAAGCTCCTGAGAATATTAAAAAACTTGAACAAAGAAAAGATGATATTATAGAAGCTAAAAATAAAGTAGTTATTTCTCAAAAATATGAGGAGGCTGCAAAGCTTAGAGATGAAGAAAAAAATATAAACTCTGAATTAGATAAAGCTAAAAAAGAGTGGATGGACAGCATGGATAAAACTAGAACAGTTGTTGGGGTTGATTTAGTGTCAGAAGTGGTATCAATGATGAGTGGTATTCCTTTAAGTAAAATATCTTCACAAGAAACTAAGCGATTAATGACCATGGACACGGAATTAACTGGTAAAGTTATTGGTCAAGATGAGGCTGTAAATAAAGTTGTTAGAGCAATTAAACGAAACAGGCTAGGTATTAAAGATAAAACAAAACCAATTGGTTCATTTATCTTTTTAGGTCCAACTGGTGTGGGTAAAACTTATCTTGCAAAATTATTAACTGAACAAATATTTGGTGATTCAGACGCAATAATTAGAGTTGATATGTCCGAATATATGGAAAAGCATGCCACTTCTAGACTTATAGGGCCACCTCCAGGTTATGTTGGTTATGAAGAAGGTGGTCAGTTAACTGAAAAGGTTAGACGAAAGCCATACTCTGTTATTTTATTTGATGAAATTGAAAAAGCACACGACGATGTATTCAACCTACTTTTACAATTATTAGATGAAGGTCAATTAACTGACGGTCTAGGTAGAAAAGTCAACTTTAAAAATACGTTAATTATACTAACATCAAACGTTGGTGTCAGGGAATTAAATAGCTTCGGTAAAGACATGGGGTTTAAAACTAATGCATCAGTTGCTAATGAAGAAGAAAAAGCACGTTCAATTATTGAAAAGGCGCTTAAGAAGAAATTTAAACCAGAATTCTTAAATCGAATAGATGATACAGTTATATTTAATAGTCTAAAGAAAAATGATATAAATAAAATTATCTACAATGAATTAGAAAAATTAAAAGGTAGGGTAAAAGAGGAGTTAAATATCTCATTAAAGGTAAATAAAACTGCTATTGACTATGTTGCCGAACAAGGTTATGATGAAGCTTACGGAGCTAGACCTTTAAATAGAGCTATTCAAAAACACATTGAAGACCCTATAACAGATGATATATTAAGTGGTAAATTTAAAGAAGGTGATACTATTAAAATTTCTTTTGATAAAAAAATTAATAAAATAGTATTATCATAACCACATAAATATTTTGCACTAATGATTAAAAGAGCGAAGACTTATGTTTTCGCTTTTTTTGTATATTTATATAATATGATTAAGGAAAACAAAAAAAATATTATAGCTTGTGATAAATGCTCTTGGAGTTGGGATGAAGCAGATACTGAACCACACGACATGTATGTATGTCATAAATGCGGGAATGATAATTCAGAAAAATACACTGAAAAAAAAGATAACCTAAAAGAATCGATAAAATTAAAGGTCAATAAAAGGTTAAGAAGATTTACTTAATGTGACTCATTCTATTTTTAATCCCTACAATATAGTGATGCAACATTCCACTTTTTCCAGAACCTAAGTAAGACTTAAGCTGAGAAGGTCCAACATTGTAACATATTAATGCGTTGGTTACAGTTCTAGACTTAAGCTCATCACTCATTATTTTCCCCCAAAGGGTTATATTATTAACTTCATTAGACAACCAAGATTTAGCCTTATCCCATTTTTCACTCTTACAATATTTCTTATTATTTACAAACGAATAGTCAGTAACACCCATATTCTTAAAAATAGAACTATCAGACTTAGTTATGGTTTTTCTTAGATAACCTATAGATGTAGAACGAAGTATTTGGGCAAAACCAACAGCACCAGTACAACTTAAAACTAAATCACCATTTCTCCTATATTGTTGAGCACCAGACTCAAGCAAGACTTGTCCAAGCAACCACTCAAAGATAAATTTGTTGGTGTCTAATTTATAAAATTCGCTAACTTTACAAAAAGTAATAGCTAACGATGTATCGTTATGGTTATTGTAATCATTAAATGTTGAAAAAACCTTATCAAAGTTTTTAGGTAGTCTATTAACCTCCTTATTTGAATCAGGGGTATAGATAACTAAATTACTTGTATTTAATGATAAAAATGTTAATACTGAAAAAATTAACGTCAGAATACTTAGCTTACTTGACATAGATATAGTGTTTTAGTGTGTTATAACACCAAATATACAAATAAATATCTATAGTACCAAATAAAAAAATAAGGTACCACTAATGCAGTACCTTATTATATTTATTTATTTCTTAGATTTAGTAATAGACTTAACTTTAGCTTCTAATTTGCTAATCTTACTTTCAAGAATTGACTCTTTTGTTGCTTTTTGTTCAGCAATCCATTGCTTTTTCTTTTCAGTTACCGTTTCAGAAACTATTTTATCTATTAAATCTACTAATTCACTTTCTGTGATTTTAACTCTTTTTGACATATTCTAGAATTTTTTAAAAAGTTTTATTTACTTCTTATATAAATATGTCAAAAGTTTATAAAAATCAAAAAATATTTTACATTTTAGTTGATGGAAGTAATTTTTTTAACTTTAAATAATTATCACTACTAATTTTATCAGCATCAAAAGCTATTCTATGTAAAGAACCTCCGTTAGACTTGTCCAAGTATTTTATTTCGTCTGGGATTGTTTTAATTTGATTACCAATAATGTTTATGAATAACAGGTTTTTTAGGTTACCTACCTCTTTGGGTAACTCTGAAATATTATTATTAGGTAACAATAACTCCTGTAAAGACTCTAACTTACCTATTGACGGGTCTATATTAACTAATTTACAATTTTTAATTATAAGAGTATTAAGATTTGAAAACCTAGACATATCTGGCAATCTAACTATATCCCTATCATTAAATCTTATAATGGGTGTATACGATTCAATTATTTCAAATAAAGCCTCAGTCCAACCAAAGTTAATTAAATACTTGATATAGTTGTTATCTTGATGATTGTTAAATGTTTTCTTATCTTTATAACCTTTAGCCATTTCAATCAACTCATTATAAAGAAAATTAGATATACCTTCACTATTTACTATAACGTCACTATAAAAATTACTTGAGTTACCCTTTTGAAGTCTATCTTTAACTTGAGAACTTTCAAAATGTATTTGGTATAAGTAGTTAGTTTTTAATTCACCAGAGAAAAACCTATTATCGATTATAATATATATGTCTGATTTATTACCGTTTGGTTTTCTATATTCTGGTTTAGCTCTATAATGTTCAAACATGCTACCACTATTTTTAGCGGTACACCAACCAGTAAACTCACCAAAAATCAAACTAGCTTCTTTACACTTAGGAATAAATAAAGTAAACTTTCTATCCTTAACTGGTATTTCAGCTTTACCGTTGTCAACAAATTCATTCATAACCCTTTCCATATTAGAAGGGTCCTTATCTATAAAAGGGTCAACAGCATCATATAACTGACTAAGAGATTTATATTGATTTATATCACTTGGATTTTTAATCCCTTTTAATATAAAACTATTTGAAGGACGATTCTTAAACTTTTTCTTTCTTTTATTTTTTTCAAAAATTTTTAAATATTCTTCAGCTAACGGCAGGTCTTCACTAAAAAACCTTTCAGCTTCATCATATTTTCCATTTTTAATATGTCTAGTAAATACATTTAACATCCACTGAGTGTACATCTTATTTTTAGTGGGGTCAGAATCAATCATCATCTTAAATACAGATAATGAAACATCAACTCTAATATCTTGTTTTATATCACTTAAAAATCCATCTTTTGAATCGATAGACTTATGAGACAATAACCCAAATATTATATCATCTTTAGATGTTAGTGTGTCAATTAAACGAGACTCGTCAGTTAAAAAACTAATGACGCTGTTAACACCTTCCTCAGTATTATTAAAAACATTATATTTATTAGATAGAAAAGATAATCTATCCATACTTTTATTCATTTTAAATAATTAAATATAGTTACAAATATACAAATAAACTTAATACCGTTACAGGTGTTTTATTTATTTTTTTTTAATAAAACAGATTCTCAAAATCCTCGTTAATAAAGTCTTTTATTCTTTTCTTTATTAACCATAAAAACCCAGATAAAACGCCTGTCTTATTTAAAACATCAATCATAACTTTATTAGGGTCTTCATTATCTGTAATTCTATACCTAACCTCATCAAATAGGTCAAGTTTATCTAATTCAATTAATTCTTCCATAATTAAATTATATATGTCCCATCTATATAATATATCATCATCTTTAATTTTCTTTAGTGTTTTTTCTAAATATCTATTATATTCTTTGTCGAGGTTTAAACATCGACCAAAGCCTCCTTTAATTGGGTGATTAAAGCTCTTCATAGGTCAAATAATTAGTATTGTTATTTAATGATAAATATCAAAAAAATCTACAATATTTACTACTTGTTTAAAGTTTTTTTAGAAGAATGGTCATACGTTTAATATGACCACATTTTAAATTAAAAATTTTTAATTTTATGATATAACCTATCTAATTCTGGGGTCATGTTATCCAAACTACTTAATACCTCAATACAAGTGTTGTCTGGATTTTCTGATTCGGTTAATTTATATTGTAACTCTTTAACTCTTAACATATCTTTTAAAGTATGTTTTAATTCTAATATGACTTGATTATAGGTAACCCATTTCTTTTTATCGTCAATGGTAGATATGTAAATATTTTCAGTTAAACATTCCTCGTAAGTTCCTTCCAAGTAGGTATCAAAACCGCCGTAAACTTCTCTTAATTTAATTTTTATTTTATTCTTTATATCCACTTTTCATTCGTAAAGACCAACGTTTTTAGATAGTATTCCATTATTTATTTTACCATCACACCAATCATTAATTATCTGTCTTAAAAACACCTCACCATAATTATATTTAAGTTTAAAATATTCTAAAAGTTTATCAGGAGAAATCAATTGTCCATCGAAAATTATCTCAAAACATTTTCTTTGATTATAGTCATTACCATCTCTATAAGTCTCTATAGCTTTTCTATAGTTGCCTTCCAGGTCTTTTTCAATCGACTTAACAACGTTAGAGTGATTGGTATCTTCAAGTATAAAATTACTTAATGATTTTAATTGATTCTCGTTTATAATTAACTTTGTCTTCACAATAATAAATATTGTAAAATAAATTAAAGTTTAGTAATCTCAATTAATTTTTCTTTAGATAAAGCTCCAGGTAATTTATTATCAACCTCCCCATCTTTAAATACTATGGTTGTTGGAATACTTCTAATCGCATATTTGGCTGAGGCTTCAGGCGCTGAATCAATATTAATTTTAGCTATTACTACCTCTGGATTTTCTTCTGAAAACTTTTCTAATGTAGCCCCATACATTCTACAAGGACCGCACCACCCTGCCCAAAAGTCCATTAGAACAACCTTGTCTTTATTTTCTTTTAAAACTTCTTCAACATTTTTATCATCAACTTCTATAATCATAACTTTTTTTTTAAAACTTAATTTATATTTATAAATATAAATACTCTTCAAAGATACCAAAGTTTATATTAAAAGTAAATGAATGATATTAAAATAATACTTGATTTAATTAAAGTCTCAATACCTGACTCACACCCAGCGTTATACCAATACATAATGGGCGGGGAAAAAAGTAAAGAAACCGCAATTAATAGAATTTACACCCTGTTTGAAGGAGTAATAACACCACCTTACTCAAGTAAAGAGGTAAGAGATGTGGTTAAACATTTTTTAGTAGTTAAAAACGAAATGCACACTAAGGGTAAAATAAAAATAACACCAATATATTAGTATAATTTGGTAGTTTAATTATTATTTACTATATTTGACAATATCTTAAAAATAAGTAATATGAAAGAAAGTCAAAAAGTTAAAGAAAAGTTTTATAAAGATGGGCATGTAATGCTTGGTGAACACTACTCAAGTAAGGTTAAAAAATTATACGAACTATACGAGTCTGATAAATTTAAAGCTAGGGTATACTTTATGAACGAAAAATACGACTTTGTTAATAGTAGACTAGTCTTATTTATGAAAGATAATGGTGATTTTGATATTGTTAATTTTGTAAGAACTTACGGAATTAGTAAAACCAATATAATATATTCCAGAGAAAAAAGAACGTTTCAACTCAAGTTCAGTAAAAATAAATTCACACTAATCATAAATAAGAAACAAAGTAGAGTTATCGCACCCACATTGTCAAACATTCTTAATGAAATAATGCACCTTGATTCTACATATGAGTCAGATACAGAAATCTTAAACCTACTTAGCGAAAGATTTTCATGGGTTAGATTTATTAGAGAAAATACTTCATTACATAATATAAGTCTTAATACATTTATAAATAAAAAATTATTTAGTCTTAAAAAAGCATTAAAACACGCACTTAAATGTCCATACCCAGTGGCTAAAATGTTAAATGAGTCTAAAACAAGCCATAACGGGATTGCTTACCTTAAATACTACATGGATTACATTTCAAACGTTGAGTCACTTAAACCGTCTTGGGTTAATGAAAAATTTGATTTATTCTACGACTCTTTAAAGATGGCTAAAATTGTGGATAAAAAAGTTAATGCGTCTTGGTCAGATAGACGATTGAAAGAAGAGCACGATAAATGGAGTAAAATAATAAATGACGTAATGTTCATTGATTGTGATAGAAAAATGAATATAAATGAAGTATTTGAAGACTTTTCAAAGTTTTCAAAATATAAGATAATAACAACAACCAGAAGACTTGCGGAAGAAGGCTTGACGATGAACCACTGTGTGGGTAGTTATGTTAGTAAAATAGAAGCTGGTCGTAGTGCTATATATGTTTTACCTGGACATACATTTGAAGTAACTAAAAAATGGTATAAGGGTAAAGAATTGTTACAATTAGGTCAAATAGTCACTTATGGGAATGGTAAAGCTGATAATAAAATTAAAAAGGAAGTTGTTGAGGCTATTGAAAACTTTAATGGAGGGAGAAAAGATAATAAAGGGTATTGGAGTAAAATAATACTTCCATTTTAAAATAAAAAAGCTGGTTAATACCCAGCTTTTTTTAATTCATCTTTAGTCGGGAACCCTAAGTCCATTTGACATACCTTACAAATCTTTTTAACCTGTATTGGTGTTCCACGAATAGGTTTAACATCATACTCTAAATGTTTACATTCTTCTTGTATACTATTAACCTTTTCATTAAGCTTAACTATTTCACTCTTAAACTTAGAAACTGATTTACTAACGTCTTCAGGTGACAAATTATCCCCAGGGCTAGCTTGTGAGTCTTCTACCATTTTAAAAAATTTTTAAGAAACTTATTGATTATTTGTGTAAATCTCTGGATTTTGTTTTCCGAAAACTCTGATGATTTCTCCAGCTTTAGCATTAGCTTCATTCTCAATGTCCGAACCATCGGCACCCTCAGATGGTAGACCTTTTAATTGACCTTTTTCATTTTGATGGTGATGAACTAACTCATGTGCAACAGAACGCATTACATCCATTATTGCTCTGTCCTTTATATAAACACATACAACACGATTTACTATGTCATAATATGCTGTTGTAGTAATATCTTCTCTATCCTTAGTTAACTTAATACTACACGGCTCATCAAGACCTAAGTAGTCATTAACAAATAAAATAAATTTATCCATTAATGCTTTATTATTCATGTCATTTTCTCTTAGTAATGACTCCCTTAATAATGTCTTAATTAAACTCTTCATAATTTAACCTTATTAACCAAAATATTAATTTAGCTTATAAATAAATATTTACATTTACGTTAAAATCGGTATTATTGTTAATAATATTTTAAACGAGCCATTAAATGAAGAGTGTTGAAGATTATAATTTTAATACAGATATAGATGTAGGAGAAAGGGGAGAAAAAGTAATATCAGATTTTTTAATTAGCCATGGTTGTAAATTTTTAAACGATAATAAAGATAATAAATACGACTTGAAAATGTTGACGCACAATAATGTACCAACAACTATAGAAATTAAAACTGATGTTTATTGCTACCCAGAAAGAACTGTACTTTTAGAAAATAATATAAAAAAAACTATAAAAGCTAGAGACACTGGAAACATGTTTATAGAAAAAGAATGTAGAGGTAAATTATCTGGAATTTCAGTCAGTAAATCTAAATGGTTTGTCATGTATTACCCATATTTACAAAAAGCATGGTTTATAAGAACTAATGGTTTAAAAAAATTAATAGACGATAATAATTTTTATGTTGCAACAGGTGGTGACCCAGGAAGCAACACTAAGGGTTATCTAATTAAAAGAAGTTTTTTTAAAAAACACTTTAAAGTTAAAAATATAGATAAAATATGGGTAGACTAACCGTAGAATTAATCCCAAGAACGCTATTTTTCTCAAACGTAAGGACACTTCTCCCAAAAAAGTACTGGAACATAATAAGAAAGGATTCATACGATAAGGCTGAGAATAAATGCGAGATATGTGGAGACACTGGGAAAAACCAAGGGTATAAACATAATGTTGAATGTCATGAAATATGGGATTACGATGAAGAAACAAAAATTCAAAAACTATTAGGATTAATCTCATTATGTCCAAAATGTCATCAAGTTAAGCATTTTGGTAGAACAAGCGCTATAGGTAAACAAGCGGAAGCGTTTAAACATATGGAAACTATAAATAACTGGAACCACAAGGACTGTGTTGACCATTTAAAGACAGCTATGTTAGAGTGGGTGGAAAGGTCAAAGTATCAATGGTTTATTGACTTAAGTTATCTTAATGAAAAGTATCAAATACCTAAAAAACTAATAAACGAAGCTGAAAAAAAGAGAAAATAATGAAATATCCTTTAAAAAACATGAAAGATAAAGATTATGAGATAGTTGTTTGCCCACATTGTGGTGAAACTAAATTAAAATGGGAAATTGTGTGCTCAAAGTGTAAAAAAACTAGTTCAAGGTAAAATTATTGCAATATAATTTGGTAAGTCTCATATTTTTACTTATATTTAACCTATAAATTAAAAAAAACACATTATGAAAAAGTTATTTTACATATTTTTAGGTTTATTTATCATATTTCTTACTTCTTGTGAAAAAGAGCCTCTATATGACGAAAATAATACTACTGAAGAGTTATTTGAAATACCTGAAGACGACACCTTATCACTACATGGTAAATACTTACTAATATCGGGTAAAATGTATATAACCAACTTAGAGACCAATCAAAAAACAGTATATGACCACTTTGATAATGCTAAAACTACCTCAACACTAAGGTATTTCGGGTCAATATACGATATTGAAGACCTTGAGCAGAATGTAACAACTTGGGAGTTTAGAAAACCACCCTATATACCTGGAACTGGTGACTTTATACTCAATAATGACACACTTAACCCTTATGGTCTTAAAATAACAACCTATAATTGGACTATAATAGAACATCCTTTAACGGGTACATCTGATATTACTCAAAAAATAGGTGGGTCAGCAAAACCAATATTCGGATACCTTTTAAATAAAGCTGATAGTACCGTAATGTTTAGATTACACGAAGAATATCAAGCAATTAATGGTTATAACTGTAAATATGTTAGTGAATTGAAATTTAAAAAAATCCCATAGCCAAATTCATTTAAATTATTCCGTAATATCCGTCTATTACAGAGTAAATCTCTTCATCTGAAGCAGCATAACAACCCTTTAGTATTAAATGAACCTTAAACCTTAACATATTTAGGTCTGATGAAATAAGATAAGGTGAACCGTCAACAACTACACCTCTTTTAAACCGTCTACCCATTTTAATCCTGGTAACTGGAAATGATTTCTTCACAAAACCCCTCATCAAATCAACTATAACTTTATCCACAATCTTTTTTAATAAATATTTGATTAATAATATTAAATACTGTATATTTGTACTTAATGATGAGTATAGAGCTAGATAAATCTGAATTACAGTATAAAAACCTTATAAATTATAGAATTTGTGAGGAATTATACATTTCTTTTAAGGTTATGAAAAAATATAACTCATTTGATAATATGTGTAAAAATTTTAAAGAACTTATAGATAATGATATAAAACTATATGGTGAATTAAATAAGATATGTAATAAAGTTATTGATAATATTACTGAATTATATAATCTAGAAAGATGGGAAGTTATAAATTATATATATGATTTTTTTACCAAACAAAAATGGAAAGCATACCAACCAATAGTTAAAGTTTTTATTAAAACACAAAATTACATTTAAAAAAAAATAAACATGAGTTATTTAGTTGCAAATCTACCACAAATAAAATGCTACGTAAGAAAAGAGTATTTATATGACTTTGAGAAGGGTCATGGTGAATACGAACCATGCTACTGGGTTAGTGTTAAGTCAATACTAGGTAAAGCATTGTACATCGAAGCTTATCTAACCGAATATGGTGCCTTGTATGATAAATTACCAATATCAGCGTTTACGTGGAAGACAGACATTAATAATGAAGACTTATTACCCCTAGATTATTTACAAATTTGGGATAGCTTTAGTTACAATATAACTGTAATAGAAAAAACCATATTAAAGAATATTGATTGTCAGGTCTACATGAAAGACAAAGAATGGCACAAGGGTAGCTACCTACTCACTATTGATAGTTGCCACTCCGAACCTAATGAACTTAATGTAAGTTTATCACAAACACCTAATGAACATAAGTCATTTAATATCATTAAAATGGATAACGGGCAGTTCTCAGCCCAACCAAATAATAGAGTGTTATTCTACGACCAATCATTAACTGCTAGCGGATTAAAGGTACCAGACTTTAAAGTTAGTACTCATGAATTTTTCTGTGAAAACGCATTTAAATGGTCTGCTGATGATAATTACTTTTATGAATTAATTGAAAAATAATTTAAATTTTATTTTGTCAGTCGATAAATTATTTATATATTTACTGAACAAATAATTTTAAAACTATTACAATGAGCAAAAAAAAAGAATTAAGTAGTCAAGAAGTAAAAGCTATTAAAGAAATTAAAAACAAATACCATGACGGGGTTGACACCTTACTAGAAGATTATAGAGAATCAAAAGCTAAGGTAAAAAAATCTAATGAAAAAACACATGTGGATAAAATTATGGATATGTTTATAGACGGGGATTGTCCAGATACTATTAGACGAGCATTAAAAATAGAAAGAAGTGAAGTTGATGAAGTTTTAATAGAACATGGAGCAATATAAAACAAAAAATATGGGAGGTCAGGTAATACTTTATAAAGGGTTCTTAGCTCAAAAGATTATTATGGGTAGAACAAAAGTGTTTAAACTAACAAAGGATGATGAAACTATAACACATCTAAGATGGGATGAAAACCCACATGAAAACATATCATTAGTTTGTAAATATATAAATAACATTAATAAAAATTAAATAAAATGGACAATAAGGACTACGAATTAATTAAAAAATTAATAAACGGTAACACAGAACACTCATTGACATTAAGGGATGAAGCAATGAGTAAGTTAGACAAGTACTTAAATGAAAGTATAACTTATGATACTGCACAGGAGTACGCAGAATACTGTTTTAATACCACTAAAAGAGGTATGATACCAATATCAATAAATATCTTTATAAAAAAACCAAAGTGGAAATATAAATCATCAAGAAGAATTTAAAAATGAGTTATAATCCACTACCTAAATCGTTAACAATAAAAAATAGTTCAATACATGGGCTAGGATTATTTGCAACCGAAGATATCTCTACTGGAACTAATCTAGGGATAAGTCATGCTAGATTAACAAATGGTGAAATGACTAGAACCCCATTAGGTGGATTTTATAATCACTCAGAAGAACCTAACTGTGAAAAGAGAGAAATCAATTTCAGCTATGATAAAAGTATTGAGTGTGAGTTTGAACTAGTTTCATTAGTTGACATTAAAAAAGGAGAAGAAATAACAGTAGAATATACGTTATATAAAATTTAAATTAAGCAAGTTAGCGTATGCTTTTTTTATAAAAAGAACTATTTATATGTAAAGTAAATACTATGAGTAAAGAAATGAGAGAACAAATGGATAAATTTAATAATTTTGATAAATTTTTAAATGAGAGAACTATACCTTATATAGGGGAGGATGTAGATATAAATTCTATCAATCAATATAAACTTATTGATGTTTTAGAAAAGAATCCAGAGCTTATAAATGATATTGATGTTAGTGATTTTGAGGATGGAACAATCTCATTAATATTAAGTAAAACACCTAGTTTAGGTAGTCATTTTAATTTAAAGAAAATGACATCACCTAATGCTATAACAGCTTTATTAAAAAATCAACCAATCTTTGTTGATGATGTTGATTTGAACAACCTAACTGGTCATTTTGCCGCTGAAATAGTTCAGCACCAACCCGAATTAAAGGATAAATTAAAACACATGTATTAGTGTTACATCAACACTTTAACCTAATTAGTTTTGGTAGTTAAGAATATTTTACTTATATTTAATAAAAAATAAATTAATATGGAAGAAGAAATATTCGAATCACAAAGAGAAAAATTATTAAGCGACCTAATATTAAGTGATGTAGGTACTTATAGAAGAATAGGTGTACTTAAGGGTGAAGGGTTCTTAAAAGAACCAACACACTATTACCTGGACCTTAAAGAGATATATGACCAATTATCAACTAAGAGTATAAAGAGACTATTAGATATAAAACCTAAACTGGAACTTAAAGACTGTAGAAAATAATAAATTATATAACATGAAAACACCAGAAAATCTATACTACACAAATGAACACGAATGGGTTCAAGTTAATGGTGATATAGCAACAGTTGGAGTGACAGACTTCGCACAATCAGCACTAGGTGATGTCGTATACGTTGAAGTAGAAGTTCTAGACGAAAAACTAGAAGCTGATGAAGTATTCGGAACAATAGAAGCAGTTAAAACCGTTTCAGACCTATTTCAACCAGTTACAGGTACAATATTCGAAGTAAATGAAACCCTGGAAGATGACCCCGAACTAATCAATAACGACCCCTACGGTGATGGGTGGATTGTTAAACTAAAAATGTCAGACATATCAGAATTAAACAACTTAATATCACCAGAAGAATATAAAAACTTAACCGAATAAAATTATGATTCATAAATTATTCACAAAAAATAACGGGCTTTATAAAATTAGAAAAAATATGAACTTTTCTGGGTTTTGGTTCTTTAAAGTATTCTTCAAAACCCAAAAACCATTCCAGGTAGGTGTAATAATGGATAAATCATGTGAAGTACAAACACTAGGTGTTCAAAAGATATTCGGAATAGGTAACCTATTGCACCATAAAAACTCAGATAGATATGGTTTTATATATCAAGGTAACCATAAGTTCGGAATATATTCTTACCAATATAGAGATGGGAAATTAATACCATGGGAAAAACTAGGTACAGTAAAGACTGAAGAACCATTCTTTATTGTATTTGACGATAATAGTAAATATAAAATAGGTAGATACCTATACCCATATTTTGAACAAGATGGTGACGATGAAAAAGGCGCACCTCATGATATGAAAATAAGCCTATATTTCACATCAATCGACAAGTCTGTACATGCACAACTATTTAATATGTGATTTTTATAAATATTAATATATTTATATAATAAAATATAGTATCATGAATTTATTTGAAGGTGGAATTAAATTAACCAGAGCAGAAGTAGGTAAAAATAAAACAAAAATTATAAAAATAGGTGGTGACGTATACCCATACAAGGATGTACTAAAAAAATATGGAGCCTACTGGAATAAATTTGGTAAATTTTGGTTCTTCTGGGCAAACAAAGAAAGTGAAGAATCAGTAATAGAAAAAAGAATAAAACCAGCTGTAGCTGAAATAAAAAAAACAAACGAAGACTTTGTTCAAGAAATTGACGACATTATAAAGGCTATTGATGAAGATAAAGGCGAAGCCGAGGGCGTCGATACGATATCAGCACAAGAAGAATCTAACATCAAAACCAAATTGCAAGAATTTAAAGAAATGCTTGTCAATATTGAAAGTGATGAGGACTTTAAAAATATAATGAAACAAATTATAGCTATTAAATCTGCACAAGGACAAAAATTCTCACTAGGTAATTCACTATTAATATTCTTACAAAATAAAAACGCAGGTATTGTTAATTCAAAATCTAACTGGTTTAAATTCTATAACAGAGAAGTTAAAAACGGAACACCACTTATGGTATACGCACCACAAGGTTCTAAATTTAAACAATCTAAAAATAGTAAGAAAAGTCTAACAGATGACTTCTATAAAAAAATTAAGAAAAAATCAGGTGATAAATTAACACCAGCAGAAGGTATCAAACTTAAAGAATTAACAAGAGATAGCGTATTCGCAATTAAATTTAAACTAGTACCAGTATACTCGGAAAAAGACACGGTACAAATAGAAGGTACAGAAGATTTTGTTAAAAAAGCTAAGGACGCTCAAAAAGATGTTAAGTGGTTCGAAGAAAATGCAATATCTGACGAGGTTAGACCAGTATACACTGGATTGATAGATTTCGCCGAAGGCGAGGGAATCGAAGTTGCACTAGTTGATGACCTAGGTGGCGCTAGAGGTGTTAGTAAATCAGGTAAAATTGATATACTAAAAAATGAAGGTAACGACGTAGGTCTTACTAAAACACTTGCTCATGAAATCATACACGAACTATTACATCAAAAATATCTAAAAGGTAAAGGCGGTAAATCTGGTAAGTTTAATATCGGAAGAGACGTAGATACTGGAGCTATTGAACAACAAGCAGAATTATCCGCGTGGATGTTTATGCATGCATTTGGGTTTGACGTTAAAACTACTTCCCTAAACTATACAGTTATGTGGGGGGGCGATAAAGATAACATGATAAAAGTATTTGGTACAGTATCTAGTGTAGTTAATTACTTAATTGACCAAGTTAATGCTAAAATTAGCGCAATTAACGAAGGTACTAACACTAAGGGTAGTCACGTATCACCAGAGCAAATTGCTGACCTTGTTGGACTAGGTAAAGAATTTGATGAAGTTAAAAATGGTTCAGATGATTCTGAACAATCTTCAGAAGATGACATACAAGAACTTCATGAAAGAATTGTTAGAAAATTAATGAAAAGAATATAATATAATATATTATCACTAACGATTGGTGGGCCTCTTTTGAGGTCCATTTTTTTTGAAAATTTTTTTTTACAAACGAAAATTATCTTATATTTATATATAGATGAAACACTTAATAAAAAAATTGCTTAGAGAAGGACTGTTATTAACTGAAAATAGTTTATATAACGATAAAATAATCTCAGGCGTTACCAAAAAGATTGGTGATTCTTCAGATGATACATTAAATAAATTAGCAATTGCTGGTTTATTTAAGGATAGTTTTGGTAATATACAACAAATTAAATCCAAAGACCAGTTAGATACTTTATTTAAATCTTGGTACGACAGCACTATCAATAAAATGATTAAAACTACAGCATTTATTGATAATCAAGATTTAGCCAAGAAGTTTCTTGATGCTTATGTTAAAAACATTAAATCATTGGGTGACGAGGCTAGACCTTTTCCAACTAATAAGACTATGAATGATAAAATAGAAAAGAGCTTGGTTAATTTGGTGAAGAAGAATAAATGGATTAAAGATACTTCTATTAAGCAAAGTAATGATATGTATAACCCTAAAGATGATGATGTTGTTTATGAAGACGATGACATTATTATACTTGACACAAACACAAAAGCGAAGTGTGTTAGATACGGGCAAGGCGAATCATGGTGTATTTCAAAGGCTGAAGAAAATTTCTATAATACATATAGAGTTAAATATAGAGCTACCCCTTATTTTGTATTACAAAAAAACGTAGAAGGTGACGAGCATAAATTAGTTATCATGCATTACCCAGACGGTTATGCTATTGCTGATAGAAGCAATACTGGTGATAGGTCTGGTGGTAACCAAGACGATAACGAACCATGGGAATATATAGAAAATGAAATACCAAATCTTTACGATTTAGAAGAATATTTTCCATATCAAGAAATTAGTGAGGATGAGAAAAGATACGAAGACATAATAAAATGGGCAAAGGGGTATGATGATGATAATCTACAGGGTTATATTGACCAGGAAATAAAGGGTTTAATTATTAATGGTAGTCAAGTAGAAGCTAAAGATTTTATTAGAGATTTATATGCCGAAGATATAAAAATAAGTAATGAAAATATTAAATCGCTTAGACCAGAAGTGTTGGATTCATTAATTGAAAGTGGTTATTTTTTAGCAAAGGGTGAAAAACAAACTAATTTACTATCTACAAAACAACAATTAAGAGTTGTTAGAATTAAACTACAAAAGTATGAACCATTGACATATGGTGAGTTATCTTTATTACCAGAAAAAGAAAGGAATGCGTATATAAGTAAAGGAAACGATTTAGGCGTGACCACGTTAGTAACATCCTCAGAAGAACCCGAAAAGGTGATTAATATGTTATTAAACCATAAAGATTTTATATCTAATTTAGATTTAAAGATGACAAGAGTAGATGGTATAGATATGGATATTAGTGGCATGGTGAGGGTAACTGAATTATTACAACTCTCAAAAGAACCTGAAAAGGTGGCAAATATGTTGGGTGATAAGTTTAAAGAATATGTCTCTAATATAGTTCCGACGAATTTGGTTTCGCACCTACTAACAAAATCAAAAATACCTGAAAGGTTGTATAACTTACTAGGGGATGTAGGTAAAGAATTTGTAACCTTTTTAGGTAAAGGAGGTGAAGAAGGTCAAGAAATTTTTGAACGTCTACTGAAGAAATCCGAAGAACCAGAAAAGATAATGAACATATTAGGGGTTATAGGTGAAGAATTGATTGATAATTTAGACAAAAGAACAATTATAAGAATAATAAGCTTTTCAAAACACCCTAAAAAAGTGATGAAAATATTCGGTGCGGGTTATATATAAATAAAGGAATCTAAAAAAACAAATAATGAAACAATTAATTAAAAAATTGCTTAGAGAAGGACTTGAATCTACTACACTAAGTAAAGAAGAGTTCTTTAAACAAAATAACATTAACCCAGAAGAATTATCCTATATGGGTAGTGGTGACTTTGGTAAGGCATACTCAATAGGTGATGATAGAGTTCTTAAAATAACCAGGTCTAAAAGTGAGTTTGACTTTGCTAAAGAATTAGTCGGTAAAGACGTACCAGCACTAGATGGGTTCGTTAATTTCTATGCGGCTAGTATAGTAGATAACCAATACTATATTATTATGGAAGAATTAGAAGAAGATTCCGATATAGAAGACCTATACTATCAAGTAGAAGAATTACTAAATAACGAAGGACTACCAATACAATATCTACACATGTTAGATACTGACGAACTGGATTTAGATGAAGACATATTAAAATTCATTAGTGATATAGAAGATGTTAATCATTCTTATAGGTACTTAGGTATTGAAGCTAGCGATATAAAACCAGATAATTTAGGCGTTGATAAAAATGGGAAGGTAAAAGCTTTTGATATTGACGATAGAAGTATTAATGAATTATACAGATGAAAAAATTAATTAAAAAATTGCTTAGGGAAGAATTTGAAGCATATAAAGAACCCCCTATAAAGGATAAAAAAAATGACATGACCTTCGTGGAAGTTAATGATGAGTGGTCACCATTATATAAGTTTTTAGAGAATATCTTTGGTGATAAATACAAAGATGCCGCTAATTCATTTATGTTTATGAATGGATTAAAGATATTTAATAAAAAAATATTATACTACTATAAACACGGAATCACTAGAAAGGGCGTGATGTTAGATGATAACGGAATTCCGTTTGATATAGAATACGGAGAACGGTATAGATATAAAAACCCTGAAGCACGAGGTGGATATGAAACTGAACGGGAAATTAAATCATTAGATGAAATCCCATACGAGTTAGCATTTAAAAAAATATATGGTGAGTTAGGAAAACATTTAGCTAAATTTGATAAATTTAAAGGTGATGAGTATTTTGCTAGTTACTCAGAATTTAAAAATAATAGAGATGAAATACTTAAAAAACTGGGTTACAACGTAAAAACTATTAATAATAAAACTAATCTAGACTTATAAATAACCCATGAAACACTTAATCAAAAAATTGCTTAGAGAAGGACTGCTAAATGAAAACAATACGTGTGATGTGTTTACCGATGTAGATACAAATGGTCACTTCGCTGGTGCAATTAAACATGACTTGTATTATTTTGTGGAGAAACAAGTAAAAGTTCATAAAGAATTTATATCACCAGATGAATATTTTAATAGATTACATAATAATGATATTGAAGATGTTAAAAGAACGATGAGTGAAATTATTGACTGGGACGATGTTAAAGAAAAAACAAAAAAAATGAAAAGTGGTATTAAATTCGATGTACCATGGATTACTAGACATTATAATAGAGAAAAATATACTGGAGACCATGAAGGTAGACATAGAACACTAGCCGCAAAAGAATTTGGATGTGAAAAAATACCAGTTCTTATCGTTGAATACATACCCGATTCTGCTATTCAGCAATTTGCTAATGATGTTGGTGATTTGGATGTTCCCGAAATGCGTGATAAACTTAAAGAAATGGGTTTTAAAAATCTAGAGTTTTTTAATGTGGTCTTCAGAACATTAAAAAGATTTAGAGAAAAATATAAAAAAGACGAAGAAGAAAAAAGAAAAAAAGAAGAAGAAAAAATAAAAAAGATAGAAACAAGGAGACGTGAAATTTTAGACAAATATAAAGAAAGGGTTGACAGTCTTGAGATTCTTAAATACCATGACGATATATCTTATTATAATGATGAAATGAAAAGTCCACAAAGAACCGCTATAAATGGCTATTATTACCTTTTCTCAAGTATCGATTTTGACGATGACCTTATAACCCTAAACCATTTGTATACATTCTTTAAGGGAGTTATTTGGAATGATAAATCTGAATTTAATGAATGGGTTAACAATAACAAAACAAATGATGATTTTGACTTATTATTTTATTATATTAATAAAAATGAAAAAAAAACATAGAAACAAATAATGAAACAAAAGTTCTTATGATACTTTAACTTAATAAGTTAATCAAGACTGTATAAATCCTTAATCTTATTGTGCTTGAACTTAGAACCTAAGTCTGTTTGCATAGACGGCTTGTAAGTTGAATCACTATGATAGTCTTTTAAATATTGCATCATCCTTGAACCAAAACCCCTTCTCCTATGTTTAGGGATAACAATAATATCACTTACAGTTAATTCTTTTTCAAAAATAACATATTGTACCATTCCCACAATATCATCATTAATATACATACCTAGTTCGTAGTTGTCTTGACCGTCGTAAGAACTTAAATGCTCTACCCTATATTCAATACCATCTTTTGACTCTAATAATAACTGACCGAATATATATGATAATTTCATAACATAATTTATATATAAATATACACCCTCAAAAAAATAACCAAAAATTTCCCAAAAAATATTTTTAGAGGGGACCTATTCACCAGAATCATATCCTGGCTTACAAAGTACGTTCTGAATCTTATGAGCTATAGTGTTGTATTGGTCCTTCACGTTAGACGACTTATCCAATCCGTCCTCTAATTCTTTCAACATCTCATCTACGTTAGCCTTATCTTTCTCTTCTATAGTTGTCTTCTTTAATAATGAATCCAATTCTTCACGACTACTGATACTAAAATCATCACATATATTCCATTTCTTAGATTTTGAATTTACTTCCGACTCATTTAATATTTTTCTTA
>Ga0209535_1000670_pt1 | contig 23989 bp, 32 predicted proteins | sample LinPmetageLP28_FD_184041 | JGI IMG/M metagenome (GOLD analysis project Ga0209535, IMG submission 184041) | Marine viral communities from the Pacific Ocean - LP-28 (SPAdes) (version 2) | ecosystem: Environmental > Aquatic > Marine > Oceanic | place: Pacific Ocean | collected 2009-08-22
AACGTGAGTCTTCATCCTTCAACAGCTCAACGAACACTGGGTCAACAACCAACCAACGACCCTGTGTCTCCACGTTTTGCAGGTCAAGTTGACGAGCCATACGTGCAATCACAGTAAGTGGGTTAGCCGTAGCAGCGGCTGTTGGAACAGCTTCTGAAGCGCGAGGCTTTAGAATGATTGTGTTACCAGCACCACCACCATTGAAATCAGACGCATCCAGCTTCATTGAAGCAAGAAGTTCATCATTTCCAGCGGTAGCAACAGCTTTAGTTCCATTAACAGTAGCATTTACTGTATCTGGACGACCACTGATTGCAGACTGCTTGTAGCCTGACAGGTAGCCAAGAACATCTTGGTCAAACTGGTCAGCCAAACGGTATGCAGCACGGTTGCTTGAGAGAGACTCAAAATTAACGTGCGAATGTGCTTCCTCAATGTCGTCAACTTTAAAAGCAAAGTAGTTAGCTTTGTCAATGGTGAGGGTGAAGTCCTCATCATCAAGGTCTTGAGGGGTAATGGTTGTACCACGCTCGTATGCTTTGACAGTAATCTCAGGCTCTTTAATGATTTTAACTGAATCACCAAAGTTTGCGATTTCTCCAAAGTAGTCGTTATTCGTAATTGCGTCACAAACAGCGGCCTTGCGGAATGCAAGCTGCACCTGTTTGGAGTAAATTACAGGACTAAAATTACCATTCGGTAAGTTGTTATAGCCCGGAGCTCTTGGAAAAGCCATAATCCATCTCCTATGTTTTGGATTTTACAGATGCAAACAGTACAATTCTTTGCAGAGGCTGTATAACGTAGGGTGTACAATGTACAAAGGCGGCCACCAATGTACGAAGTAGGCCAAGTTACTCAGGTAATCTTTAAGATGTTTGTAGTTTGCTATTTTGTAGCGTTGGTAAGGAGCTACCCTACCTATTCTACATATGACAAGAACACCCGTTCTTGCCAATTTATTGTTTATCTAGCTGCACCAGATAAATCATAAATAAAGTTTCCACTACGAATGGCTTCAGAAATTGTGTCTGCATGCTTTTCGTATTCGTAGGCAGTCATTTTTTCTACTTCAGATTCTTTTATTGATGAAGATGTTTCGTCTGCCTGCGGTTTTGTTATTGAATTTTTGCTAGATACAGATTTTGCTGCATCTTTATTATTTGGTTTTTTAGCTTTCTTGGTTACTATGTCGCTGTCAATTTTGTACAGGTCAATAGCACGCGCTGCTGATTTAGCATCATTATCATTTTCATATAGAGCTTGTTGTACCCATGCAGGTTGTTCTTGTACCCACGAATGAAAATCTTCGCTATTTCTGATTTCATCGAAATCAGGATGCAGTTGAAGTAGCTCTACCTCAGCTCGTTGGCGATTCGATTCAATTTCACGTTCAGCAATGTGCTGTAATCGTTTTTCAATAGAAGAATCTAGTTCCTGTGCTTTTTTAGTAGCAATTGTTTCTACAATTTTAGCAACATCAGGATATTGCTTTGACCACTCAGAAATTTCTTCATCTGATTTAGGAAGCTTTATGCCTTCCTTTGTGGCTGACGATAGCTGTTCTTCAAGCTGGCGTATCTGGTTGCGCATATCTTGTTCTTTTTGTTGGGCGTGGCGGCGCAAGTCACCATATCGTTTTTTAAATGTTTTTTCTTCAGGTTGCATAGCTTCAGTTTCTTCAGCATCCTGTTGTTCTTCAATAATAGCGTTACGTTCGTTTTGTAATGCTTCTAATTCTGAAATCTCTTCTGAGTTATCCCTAGTGTATCGTGTAGGGGCAGCTACTGCTGTAGCCTTTTCTTTTACAGCCATACGAGCCATAATCTTCTCCTTGTCGGGGCCACCAGTAGCCGAATGGGGTGATGGGTAGCCAAATACAGCTTATAACTAAGCCGTGAAGATAATTATATCAGCTATTTTAAGAAAAGTCCAGTAATAAAAAACTGTGCTGTTCTATACACAAAAGTTCCAAGATTAGTGAGACTGCGTTTTTTACCTGTAGCAAAATCTATGTAATCTTTGAATTCTTCATAGTGATTATGTGCGCGACCAGCTTCAATAGCTTTAGTGCCGTGGTAACGATAGCCGCGTCTAACAGCCTCACCGTACCATTTACGATGGAGATTTTTAACACACCATCGTACTGCTTCGCGTTTAACGTCCGCAGAAAAGCCTCCGTTAGATACAGCATGTGTAGCAATAACACATATGTCGCCGCCGCCTTGGGCACCACCTTTTTCATTATCCTCATTAGTTCCACCAGTTACAACTCCACCGGTACCACTGGTTACGGCATTACCATTGCTATCTGTAACGGCCCTTGCATTAGGATTACCAGTCTGTGCTTGGGCGGCTGCATGAGCATTAGCTTTATTTTCGTTTTTTTGGTCAGCGGCTTCGACAGGGTCCAGACCAGTAATTGATGGACCCCTAGTATAACCGGCTGATTTAGTATCAGTGCCTGGGTTTCCAATGTCATCTACACCTCCGAAGCCACTTACAGTTCCTGTGCCGGCTGTTGTGCTGGAAGAAGCATTAGTGCCGGCAACTTCTGTGACGCTTGAAGTACCAGTTCCAGGTCTATTTCCAAAGTCATCAACCATTCCAGTTGGGCTGTTAAAACCACTCGCAGTGCCGTAATTACCAATCTGACTAATGCCTTGTGTTGCCGTAGGTGAAGTAGATATGCCTTGGCTATAATCTCCAAGTTGGCTAACGCCTTGAGTTGCTGTAGGATTAGTAGAAATTCCTACTTCAGTGCTTGTTACAGGCGCCAGACCAGCCGCCTGCATTTGTCTATCAACAATTGCGCTAGCGGTGCTACGTTGTGCAGGTGTCAGAGCTGCTGTATTCATAGTGCTCATCTGTGGCATTGGTTGGGAACTAACTGCACCCGTTACTGGGTCAACAACGGTCATAACTGTTCCCATTGTATTAGCAATTCCCGGAACACTTTGTTTTCCTGCTGTTCCTGATGGTGACACAGACACTAGCCCAGTAACTGGGTCTATTGTAGATGCTGGAGCAGCTAGTCCTAGTGTAGGTTCTGTATACGGACCTGTATAAGAGTTTACAGCAACTGATTGTGCGGGGACTCCACTGAATTGTCCAGCTCCAGCTGCTACTTCGGGGGCAGCGAGTCCTTGCGGTGTGCTAACTTGCCCAGCATATCGTCCATCAGTAATAGGATTACCCATAACGTCAAATTGTCTGTTTTGTACAGGGGCTAATGGCAGATTAAGCTCCGTCTTAGTGTCAGTCATATTGCCTTGCATCATCACTTCAGCCATGGATTGCCCAACGTAACCAATACCCAAGTCCTCGGCTAGGCTTTTAGCGTACGCATTTTGGTCAAATGTGCTGGTTCCAGGAGCCTTACCAAATCCAAGGCTTTCTGCAGCTACGGCGAGACCTGTTTGAAGTGGTGCAATATCAGTAGCCCTGACTCTACCGTAATCAATACCTGCTTGCAGGTCCATTAAGCTATCAATATAATCAACATTAGCTGAATTAGTTCTGTCTTCCTTCATTGCATTATATTTTTCTTTGGACATAGTAGCTTTTCGCCCCGTAATAGGGTCTGTTATTTCTACTTGGTCTAAATTCATAAGATTTGAAATCATGTTTACTGAACTCATTCCCGGAGTTGCTGAACTTGACGTGTAGCCTATTTCATAATTTTTACCACCTTGAATAAGACCATTTACGGATTCTCCTCCAAATACTGTACTAGCCCCACCGTATGCTTCGGCATCTCCCCCTGCGCCATCATAGATTTCTTTTTCTTTAACGGGAGTCTGGGTTTCATCTGTAGTATCATCAGGGGTGTCATCAGGGGTGACATCTGCACCGTCATTGACATTTTTATAAGACCCGACGTTAGGAGCATATAAACTACTTGCCGTAGTAGTGGGTGTATAAGGCCCACCGAATGGTGGCATTCCGGGATTCACTACATCAAAAAAACGATTTTGTGCTAGGGGTTTTGTATTATTTTTTGTTGGCGTGCCTAGTGATTTATTAGGTAATGTTACATACTGGGCGGAAGCAGCTTGCGGCACTTTAGGGTTCGCAGTGTACAAACCCGGAGGTCTTATATATGTACCCTGTGTAGTAGGGTTTCCTAAAAACGTACCTTGGTTAGCTTTAATAATACCACCGTCATCATCAACTTTGTCGGCTTTGTCAGCGCCACCGCTAACGTATTCAATCTGTCCATTAGTTTCCATGTCCTGTAAACCCATAAGGGCTTCTCGTCGCATACCCTCGTATGCGCCAAGTCCATGAAAGCGGACAACGTTGGCAGGAACCACAAGTTCCCCCTCACTAAGCAAAACAAGTTGGTCGTCAGCTACTTCTTCTTTAGTGGCGCCTGGTGGGGGATTACCCTCAGCGGCTTCTTCGTAATCAGCAGAAGGAGAACCTAAGCCAATCATTACGGACATTCCGCCATCATCGGCCATACCACCCTTTGCCATCATAGGAATTTCTTCCATGGGGGTGCCTAAGCCTGCGGGAGCCGAAGCCATTTGGAGGGCTGGTGCTGGAGGAGGGGTAGAACGTTTTTGCATTTTTTGAGCCACTTCTTTAATAGCCGCATCTCGCGGGTCTGATGAACCAGCGGGGGCAGAGCCTCCTGTAGGAGCCCCTAGACTTTCTGATTTTGCTGCAGCATTAGCTGATTTTGGTCCACCACCTTGGGGTGCAGATGTTGCTTCCTCATATGGTAGCGGTAATTCTACTGGTTTTGCCATCATTATTCCCCCTTCGGCTTTTTGTGGTACAGGTGTTGCTCCATAGCTTAACATAGGCGACAAATCATCAATGTTTTCTGGTGTATCACCAGCGTACATAGCATTGCTTATATCAATTGCTTTTTGAATAAATTCTTCCCTGTTTGGGTATGCTTTACGTAAGGCACGTCCAAAAGCATTGTTATTTAAATCAATCTCAGATTCCGCAGACCTGTTTTCTGCAGAACCTTCCCGTACATCTATTAATGATGAAGCTACTTTAGAACCTATGCCTGTACCTAAAAAATTTTTAACGCCAAACACGCTGTCTTCTTCACCTACTGCAGCCAAACCTCCCAGAAGAATATGACGTAAAGTATCTTCAGTTCTATCATCGTCTTGAAAATCAAACTTGTTTGCTGTTCCTCTAGATATAGATAACGAATCATTGACAGCATCGGCTGTCCCAGTTAAATACATAGGTGCCATTTCTAATGAAGAAATTCCTGCATCTTGATAATCTTTAATTTCGCCCTTGCCTTTGCGAACGGCATCTTGGCGTGTCAGTCTGTTACCAATTGTATCACTCATCTTATGCTGCCGCCCTAGATATAACTTCATCACGCAAAGTACGTAACCTGCGTAGTTCTTGTATAGCACCTTGTGCTTGGTACATGGCTTTCATATCATCACCTTGTTCCATATTACGGTGCATAGCAGTGATACGAGACTCCATGTATATTTCTAGCGCATCTAAGTGCGATTTAACATTAACGAGGGGTAAAAGTTTCTTAGCTATTTCTGGGGTCATTTAAGTCCACCCATAATGCTAGCTAACTGCGCACCCATATCTTGGCCACCTTGTGGAGGGGGTGCTTGTTCTGGAGCGGCACTAAAGCCCTGTTCACCCGGAACTGCACCTCCACCGATGCCGATGTTACCGCCGCCTCCCCCAGACATATCCATTGGGTTCACGCCTTGAGCTTGTTCTTCTGGGCCAGCCATACCGCCAGCGGCTCTAATAATTTCCGCTTGACGGAATGCTTCGCGTTCATCATTGATTAACTTTTCTGCATCCAAATCCATGGCCTGTGCCAGCTCGCGCAATACAACGGGGAATTTAACAAATGATGCTAGGTTAGGATTGCCGGCAATTTGAAGAAGTTGAAGCAGACGCTGGCTGCGAACCTCATTCTTCATAAGGCTTTCTGTGCCACGCGCTTTAATTTCTAAGTCGCCACGGACGGCTGGGTCAAAATCAAACTGCATGTTAAATGCATAGAATGCTTCACCAAGTGGCTGTAGCAAATAGTCATCAATGTTTTTAACCACGCCTTTAATGCTAATCTGGGCTGCACCCATAAGCATAGAAATACCTGCCGCAGTTCTGCCAGTTCCTTGTACGCCTGTTTGTCCGTGTGAGTATGAAGGAATGCCTGTGGCATCGTCAGCAAGCTGTCTAGCCTTATCAAACATCATCATATTTTCACTGGATACATTAGGATACTTAGTCCCAAACAAAGATTGACCCGGTGCCCCACCTTGGCGACGGAATACTTTGCCCGGATACAATTCTAGGTCTTGGCCCGGAACAAGGTTGGTTTCGTCAATTTCAAAGATTAGATTGCCTGACAGAACGGCGTTGTCAACAGCCATACGCATAAAGCCATTCATCAATGCCTGTGTGTCAGTCATGTTTTCAGCTAGGCCAACACCAAAGAATGAATACGGATTTAACTCGTATGGTGCGGCAAAGTAGGGGATGCGCTTTGGGGTGAAGGGATTAATAACAAGACGTAGGACTTGATTATGACAAACCCAGCAATTTACCTGTAACGTATCTAAGTCGTCAAGTTCGCTAGGTATTTCAAGGCCGGCTTCTTCAGCTTGGTCTTTGTCAATATTTCCCCAATACTCAAATATCTCAAATCGGTCTACGTTATATGTACTACGGTAGTCCTCAAGGTCTGATTCCCACCATTTACGTACGTAATTAGTTCCCATGCTAGCTGCAGAATCAATAGCATCATGACGGAAGTATGGACGCTTTTTTAGGTTACGTAATTCAGAAAAACTGAGCCGATGACGCTGAATGACAAATTCGCACTCATCCATGTTCTTTGCATCAGAATCAGGATACAAATTCCACAAGGAAACATTTTCTACTTTAGGCACTGTTTTAATAATTGGTGAGTAGTTACCTTCCTCATCCCAATTAGGGTATTCTTTGTCATATGCAAATGGCCCCTTCAGAACACCTGTTCCAAATAAGGCCATTTCAAATGCGGTGTGGCGCAGATGCTTAGAAGCACTTGACTCTTCTAGCTGGTCAAGCATCTTCTTTTCCATGCGCTTGGCTGCAGTTTCTGCAGGATTGTACGTCTGAGATGTTGCAGTCTTACCTGGCCCTGCGCGTAGCTTATCGCCCAATTCTCCAAGCTCTTCCGAAAACACTCCTAATTGAATATCATCAAGCATCTGGCTTGTGGCGCCAGGCGGCAAGTCGGCCCCATCTCCCGGAAAGCCATACTTGCTTTGCAATTCATCCATAGCATTCGTATCGTCTTTAGGGTCAAAATGAACAGCTTCTTCAACACCTTCAGGAACTATGGTAGAGTCAACCCCTAAAGGAAACCTTTGTCCTGCAAATAGAACGTCAATAATTTGACCGTATGCTGCTAAAACTTTAGTTTTAGTAATTTTAATAAATACTTTGGATTTTTCAGTGGACGTAAATTGTGTTTCTGTGCCGTATAGGCCGCGATATTGGCGGTAGGCATTTAACCAACGCTCTTCTTCTTCTTGGCGACTAGATTCTACACTTTCAAATTTATCTGAAATATAACCTGCAAGTGCTTCAGAACCAGAAACTGGTTCAAATACTAGTGCTTCAATGTGTTCTTCATCAGCCATAATTAATATCCAAAGGTTGCATCAGCGGGCTGCCATCGTTGATTTGGTGGTCCACCAGAAAAATCAAAGACAGAACGTGATTTGGGGCGCGTCATAATACCATATCGTAACGCATCATATAAGTGGTCTTCTACTTTAGTGTTGACATCTTCTGGGTTAGTTTTATCCATTGGAAGCGTTGGCAATTGAGCAATTAAGTTAGTACAGTTACTCATTATTTCAATGCCAGCCCTACCACTTTCCTCGTCAACCTGCAGGCGTCTATGCAGTTCGTTCTTTCCTGCTACACGGCTACCCCTGCTTCTGTCGGATGGGCGCCACCTACACCCTTCAACAATCATTTGTTCCGCAAGGGATGGTCCTGTATCTCCGCGCTTATGCCAAAGTGATGAATCGAGTACACCGTAGTGTATGGATTCTCCTGCTTCAACGTCTAGTACCATATGGGCTAGCTCTTTAGCGGGTACTTTGCTTACATACAGCTCCCTGTAAACAATTAGTGTTTCGTTAGTAGGGTCTACAGTAAACCAAAGAACGCCAGAAGCAGAAGCGTAGCCATAATCGCAAGCCCTGAACTTTCTCCATGAGTGCGGTATTTCAAATGGGTCAATAACGTGTACCCGCCTGTCAAATTCCGAAAACGCCGCGCCTTCAGCAATGTCCCAAGACCCTTCTAATAATTGCTTACGCTGTACTTCGGGCAACGAAAGCAGCATTGCTTCATAGTCGCCGGCCTCGTACAGGTATGGGTTATCCAACAACCTAGCTGGCACAAAACGCCTGTTAAAAAGAGGCTGGCCCGCTTTAGAATGCTGACTTGGGTAGATAAGGGTTTCACCGGTGGTGATATCCGTCGCCCAAAAGGGTCTTCCAGGGATGGACGGGTCGATGAACATCTTCTTAACCCAAGCATGTCCAGGTCCGCCAGGGTTCGTTGTCGCTCGCATGAAGACTGGTAGCGAAGGGTCTGCTGTTCTAAGACGCGAGCGTAAATAATCCCAAGCATAAGGTGTAGCGTACTGTGTTAGCTCATCTATGCCAATATACGTAAATGCCTGACCTTGGTAACGTAGGACATCTTTATCCTGTTCTAGGTAGGTCATCCATATTCTGGCACCGGAAGGAAAAACCCATTGACTTTTCTTTTCCATCCATTTCGCACCCGGATAAGCATTCGGATACATTTCTTGACTTTTGTGTATCAACTCACGTAATTCATCATTTGTTCTACGTAGAATTAGTGCGTTAAAATTTTTGTTGTTGCAATAGCGCAACGGGTCAATAATCAAAGCATAAGACTTGCCGCCTCCGGCTGCGCCGCCATATAGGACTTCGCGCTCAGGTGCGGCAAGAAAATCTGTTTGAGGGCCGGGATTTGGCTCAAACAAGATTTTATCTTCGGGTTCTTCATTTGCGTGCTCAAATCCCGAAGTTCCCATAATCTGAATTTCGGGTTCTGGATTCTCAAGACGCTCAAGCTTCTTTATTTTCTTCTGCGCCATATTAAGTTGCATACGCGCAGACCGTTTTTGTTTCGCTAGGCGGGCTTGGTCTTTTTCCTCTTTAGTTTGAGGTGTTGACGTTACCTTCGTTTTGGGCCTTGGCGGTACGGCGTTTTTGTTCAGCATACTTCCGTCTGTCTGATTTATCTGTCTTTACACGTTTCCACAGACCCATAGGGGTTATAGAGCGCCCTGTGTACTCTGTAAGCCATCTTGCTACTTCTGGGTAGGATGATGCCTTCAAGTAGTCTAGACCCTGCTCCAGCGCCTCTAATTGCTCATTAATGGGCTCTAGGAGCTGTGGGTCATGCTTTGACCTTTGATACCCCCAAGGTACTCTAGGTCCGTTAGTTCTTTCGTAACGCTCAGTTGGGTTCAATTTCTGGGCTAGTGTCATCATCTTTTGCTGGTAAAATAAATACCCCAATTGGTTTATCTGAAGAAACGTTTAATTTTTCTACTTTAGAAAGCCCAACTCTATCCAACACCTGTTGAGATGCGGCCAGTCTTTCTCTATTACCTACTGCTGATGGGTCATCAATAACTCCAATCATTGATAAAACGGCTTTAGGCGCGTTAGCTGCCATCTCTAATTCAGCACGTTCTATAATTTCGGTACGTAATGACTGTATTATAGCATATGGATTAGTACTTGTCGAGTACCCAGCTAAACGCATGGCTTTAGCATAATTACCCTTAGCTTCACCAAATAGAGCATCTAAGAAGTTATTTTGTAGTTCTGTAAGTTGTTTAGGCACGAGGATTCACCTTTTTTCCTGTCTTAGTTCGCGCAAAGGAGCGGTTTGCGCTACGGGGTTTAACAGCTAACTTTTTATTGTTCAGGGGGTTGCCTGTAGTATGATGTACGTCTTTCCCATCACCCTTGGTAACTTTGCCCTTTTTAGCCATAATGGCTCTAGCTGCATTACGAGATGCCCGCCGTTTCTTTTGTTTAGGCTTTGCATGGTATTTATCATACTCAGCTCTATAATTGCGTTTAGTCATTCCTTGCCCTCTATTAAATTATTTAGGTAAAATAGCAATCGCTAAAAATAAAAGCCCCAAGGCTGCGCCAATTACCGCGCCAACTAAAGCAGTCGTCTTTATATTTTCAATCATTTCATCTTGTGCACGTTGGGCCTCGCGTCTAGCTTGAGCAGCGGCTTCTTTTGCTTCTTGTATTCTTTTAGCTCTTTCAGCTACAATGCTTCGCCATGTATCAGGCCCGAAGCGTAAATTCACCATCATGGCAATTTCTTGCATTTTTTCTTGTGCTATTTTAGCATCAATCATTTCCTGTGCTACAGATTTAATACCAAACTGGTCTGTTATTCCTGTGCCTGATTTTTTAGCACGTTGTTGCTGTACCTGCTTTTCACCCTCAAAAAGATTATCTATATATCCAGCTATATCTCCGATATCGTTGGCGGTGCCAATGGCAGATTTAATACCATCTACTGCGCTTTTTACAAGGGCTATACCTGCAAGTGTTTCTGCAATCATTTTAAGGGTTCCTACTTGGGTTCAGGTCTACATATTGCAGTAAGTTTTAGTTTCTTTCCATCTCCTACCGGTATGGCTTGTTGACTAGATAAGCGTTCTGAAAAATATAAACACCTATCTATGTCTTCAAACTTTTGTGTTTTATCTATTATGTTTGCGCCTAAGTACACATACAGCACAAAGACAATCATGTTAGGCAGCTAGGGCAGGATTACTGGCTTCTACTCCCATCCATTTACCCCACTCAGCGTAATAATGGCGCATACCTACTTCGTCATGTATGGTTCCATTCTCATGCCTGCCGTGTAAAATGTTACGTGGCTCTGTACCCGTACGCATAGTTGTACCTTGGCCTGCTACACCAATCAGGTCTTCGTGTAGGTTTCTACCGAATGGTCCCCATATAGAGTTATGATGCTTAATACGGGTCTGGCGCTCTTCGGGTGTATCTTTCTTCAGGCCGTACCCACGAAACTCAATTAGTACTTTGTTTGGCCCTAATGGTGTTACGCTATCACTACGGTAGGCACTGCCACGTAAGTTAAAGTTATAGCCGGGGAATAGGTCAACCATGTACCACTGGTTGGGTGGCAAGTTAGGGAAACTGAGCTCTCCCCTATCCTCAAACCCATCATATTCCTCGTAGTTAACAGTAAAACTGCTAACGTTAACGTGGCCGTTATCAAAAGGGATATTCTTTCTAGCAAAATACTCATCGTTAAACCCTGACACACGGTTAAAGTAATGCATGAAGTCGTGGTAGAACTCTGAGTTGGTATCGTGCCACAGCTTGTAGTTAGTGTTTATTACAGCTTTGTGGTAGTGAAAAACTTCCATTTCTTCCGTATCAATCGCGTCAGCAATACAATCAAAAGCACCGCAGGTCCACTCCTCTACTGACATGGTGGGATTAGGGTCTAGGGTAACCCAAACCATCCCACCATGTTTTACTTCACAGTATAACTGTGGTTCAACTGTTACGATTGGTGCAGCCACTGTACCAGACGGCGAATTAAATTCATAATTACGATATGCTTTAACACCATCTTTGGTATTAACCGCAATTACGTTTTGTCCAGCAATCTGTGTGGTTCTATAGTTACCCTCATTATACATCTCACTGATGTGGCATATAGGAACCCACACCTTAGAGAATATATTCTCTTGTTCTTGCTCAAACAAACTTTCGTCAGAGTAGATTAAGGAATTAATATATTCAACTTGGGGTGTTTTAGTCCAATCTTTATGATTACGAGGTGGCATTACTTAGTCCAATCTAATACATCTCTATGTTTTTTCCAGAACCAGTTACCAATACAAGTAAATGGCTTACCAATATTAAGTAACACCATTGCAAAATAATAAACAAGTTTTTTCCTCATTTCTTTTTTGTTGTACCTCCACGCATCATTTTCTTAGCTACGCCACCGCGCATCATTTTCTTAGCGGCCATTTTAGGCATTCCGCCACCGCGCATCTTTTTAGATGCCATTTTAGTTTTGCCCTTCATTTCTCAATCTCCGTCTTTCTATTACTAATGATTCATACACTTCCGCAGGGAAGTGTTCATAGTACCCAGACTTCTCTAGACTCAATGCTGCGTCATCTAGGGTAGATAGCCTTTGTACAAATACCATGCAGTAGTTTAGGCTAGGGTCTACTACACCATCTTCGACTAAAAAGTCCAGACCGGCTTCTTCAGCGTCATAGTCTGGGTGAAACACCATCAAGTGCATATCTTTACCTGCAATTGACATGGCTTCGTTTACGCCATCGCACCACCCATCTAGGTAGTGCATATCTGGTAATACTTCATTAGCCCACACCACTATATCATAATCGTGAGACTCAAAATCTGCTACTTCTTTGGCTAGTCCATCTAGTCCAGTGTTTATACTAAATACAACTTTATCATCTAACCACGCTTGTTTTGCGTAGGGACACGGTGGTAATCCATTAAGTTTCTCATTAGGTACTTCAAGAAAATCATGTGACCACTTCCGTACATCGGCTTCTATTCTGTGCACTTTTGCTGTTTTCTTACGTTAAGCATTTGAAAATTTTCCTTCTTCCATAGCTTTAGATAATTTAATCGCACGTGTGCCAACTTGTGTTGCCCAGCGTGAATCCAGCATTTCTACAGCCGCTGTAGTGTAGTCACCGTCATGGATAGCCGCCCACATATTTTTAAATTTGCAAAGTCGGGGCACACCCATGTTGAATGCCATGTCCATTACAATTAGCTGTCTTACAGCATCTAGGTCTTCAATACAGCTATGTGCTCGGCATAGTTCTTCTTCAACAATCTCAATATCATTGGTGGCTAGATACACTGCATCAGCCTCAGTTATGCCATATTCATATATGTGTTCAATTGATGGAATGTCTAAATCGTCTAATTCTTCTTTAGTAATGCCACGGTCTTCTAGGTTCCTGCCGATACCAATAGTATCAATCCCTAGGGTATCTTTATACACATTTAGCACAATACCTTCGTGCTTTATTAGCTTTTCAATATAGTGTGCTCTATCGTACTTCATACTTTTTACCCCAATTAATAATTTCGTCTATGGTACGCCCGCAGCCGATGCATTTGATGCGTTCTTTATCTAATACACATATCCCTTTGCAAGGACTTTTACTCTTTTCTAGGGGTACGCTTTTCAACTACAACATCCCCCTTGTGTTCATGCCCCATCCAAATTCCAAAAACGCCTGTCATAACGCCCATTACAACACTAACAAAAGCTGACTGTGCGGCTGTAGGGTCAGACAAATCCATAAACCATTCCGCACACCGCCAAGACATTACTGTGCTGGCTAACATCATAAATCTAGGGAGTATCTTCCACTTTAGAAAAGCTTCTACAGTCATTATTTACACAAATCCTCATACTTAGTTGTATGCTTTCTGTGCTCTGCCATATCACCGCCGAATTCAACGGGTACAATTGAATTAAGTAACCTATCTATTATTTTTCTTATAAATTTCATTATTTTTTTCCAAATAACTTTGTCGCTGAGCGGACTCCAAAGCTTGCAGCAACAATAACGCCCAAGCTGTACTGGTACCATTCAGGCATTTGCTCCAATTGTTGAAATCCGTTTGCAACTATTTCTTCCATTCCAGGCACGAAGGCCATAACTAGGGGTATACTAAATAAAACTGTAAGCCATTCGTCTTTCCAAGAGTTGGATGAGCCTTTAGCCATCTCCAAGTCCCAGTCAATCTCACCGGTAGCTTTCTTCTGCATGACTATGGCTTCAGCTTGCGCTTTAGCTACTTTGGTCTGTGCCTTAGCTTTGGTTTGTTCAACCTGTCCTGACATCCATGTGCCAGCAATTTCTGCAATTGGTCCGATTAATAAGTTTAGCACTTCCACCTCTTTCGCGCTTGACGCAAACGACTATTCGGGTCTTTTGCAGCTTTAGGAAACTTCTTCATCTGTCCAGCAGACCTAGCACAGAACGACTTACGACGATTTGCATCCTTGCTACCCTTTTTAACTTTGCCTGTTACGGCTGTCTTCAGTTTACTGCCAGGATTAGCGCGTCTATGCGCAGCCACACCCTTAGCAGTCATACCGGCTCCAGATTTAGTGGGGCGGTAGTTGGCACCCTTACCTGTAGTCGTCTTACGGATAGGTACATCCTTTTTACGTGGTGCCATTATTTAGACTTTCTTTTCCTACCGGATGCTGTTACAGACCATTTAACCTTAGATGGCCCAGTTTTCTTAGCAGCTTCCTTCTTAGTGATGCGGCTAGCAACTTTAGCGGGTCTACAAGCTGGATAGGGGCGCTTTTTCTTTTCAGAACCAGAACGACCACACTTTTTGCCTGTTTTTACGTCCCGCCAGTCCTCCTTAAACCATTTTGTTAGTCCACCCTTGGGTTTAGCCATTACTTATACGTACCACCGCGCTTCTTGTACGTCTTTACAAGCCATGCGTTAGCATAAGCTGATGGATACACTTTAAATTTCTTTTTTGCTTCCGCCTTGACACGTGAATACAAAGCTTTATTCTTTGGGGTTGCAGCCATTAGGTACTTACTCCAGGATTTTTAATAGAATTATGCACGCATTTCCACTTTATTTCTGAATCAGGCGGAATAGATGGTAACATGCTGTGCACCATTTCATCTACACGCTCTTTACATACAGACCGTACTTCATATGGTCCTCTAACGTCCCTCAATTCTATACAGCCGTCTGTAAAAGCAGCAGAACATATCATTATAAATGCTGTAAACATCAGCCTAGCCTTTTTAGCAGGGTTAAAAAAAGAAATGGACGGAATTCAACGCTGTAAAAACCCCGCCCATATGATGCCTTAGAGTGGCTATAGCGAACCCCGCAGGAATAAGTACAGCATCAGGTCTTTAACAGTAAATGCATCTCAGCAACCAACGTTTTTTAACATCCTCAACACTGAAAGATTTACAAGTCTACATATTGTACCATAAATGTACCTATTTGTGAAGATATTATTATTGACTTCCTTAACGTTACCAGTACATCATTTATATATTAGAATATTATTCTATTTTTATAGGCATATGTAGAAAAGTTATGCTTATTGTATTTTTTAGGGGTTGACAGGGGGGTCAAAAAAGCCTATAGTTTGTCTTCCTTTTTCTTTTTTCCCCTTTTTTCTTTTTCCGGAACAACATAAGATTAGCAAAATATGAAAAGAAATAAAAAAAATCACTTTGACTTCACTAGGATTACAAAAAGTAGACATAAAACATATAAATCTCCAATATACAGCTTTGATTATGTGGAGGTAAAAAGAAATGATAAAGAAAATTATCACAATACAAGTAATAAATCCAGTAGTGAAAGAAGTTTGGAAGAAGAAAAACACAGTAATACCAAACAAAAAGAAGAAAATACCGAGAAGCTACAAATACCCCGAGGAAGAATAAGAAAATTACAGAATCCGTTCAGCTAGTTTAAGGCGTAAAACCCTTGCTAGCTTTTATTTTGCCTAAAAACTGCCGTAGGGGGTCTACGCGGTGCACCCGCCGCCACTGGTATACGTTTCTAAATACCCAATTTTGTGTCGGAGCCATGTACATGTAACTGGTAGGGGGGGCCTGGCCCATGCGTACCCGTCAAGCTCACAGTCTCAACCCATTGATTTTATTGGGTTTTTCCCATATTGTAACAATGTTGCGCCTGGACCAAGATTTTTGTAATAATGTATTGTCCGGCTGTCGTATTTTGGACACATCCGCCTATGCGCGTAATATTCTTTCGTGCCGCCCAGCTATAACGTGATGCAGAAAAGATGCAGGCAATGCTTTTTTGTGTACGAAATTGCATCACCCAAAATGCCACCCATGCTTGACACGCGCCCAACGCGTGATAGTGAGCGATAGCGAACATATGATAGTTGCGTAAGCAACTTATGATAGTCCGAACGAAGTGAGGAAAATGATAGTGCTTCTTGTATACAATATAATCAGGCTCTGTAACTCATTGTAATCATTAAGGAAAAAAGCCAGTTGACTGGGTTTATTGTGTAATAAAATCAATGGGTTGTAGCTTTTTTGTAATAATGTTGCGCGACACACCCCCTACAAAGTAACATTGTTTCGTTTCCGGGAAGGCTGATTTGTCTAATGTTTTCAATAGGTTATGCCGCTTGTTTGCATAGCAAGTGCGCTGCCCCTATAATGATTAGACCAGCCAAGGAAGGCTGGCAACGTCAATATTTTGACACAGTTCTTTGAAAGGAACAAAAAAATGACATATGTATCAACTGTAAAAACCCGTGATGAAGCCCTTGCCAACGTAAAGGTCAACGTCCAAGGCATTAAGAAAACTGAAGATGAGCGCGGGCGTATCATGGCCGCGTTGGGCATTGCTATTGCCGATGCTGTTAGCTTTGCAAATGAGCAAGGCTATGCCGCGTGCCAAGACACCTTGCGCGATGTTGTTAAAACCATTGTTCCTCGCAATGAGAAAAATGAGCCTGACAATTCCCATACGCAAAAACTGATGAGCCAGTCCGGTGATGCTTGCAAAATTGCTATGCTATTGTTGAACGCTAAAACCGGTTTTGTGTCTGGATACAAGCGCAAAGATAGCCGTGATTTTGTGGACGCGACAACCTTTGCCGGTATGAATAAGCAAGCGCAAGACCGGCACGTCCCAGAGATTTTTTGGGACAGAAGCCAGACATTTAAAAAAGAAAAAGTTGGTCAAGACATCCGCACCAGCTCAACGGATACGCTTATTCCTAGCCAAGATAATATGCGCGATGCCTACAAGGTACATTTCGGCAATGCCGATATAGCTGATGGCTATAAAATCAAGACTGCATCGCGTCCAGATGGTGAAGGCATAAACAGCAAAGAAGATGCAAAACGCCACATGGCCTATCTAACAGCATGGGTTAAAGATGGCGCGTTATTGGTTGCCGATGAAAAGGCATTAAAGCAATATGCAAGCCTTGTCGAGACAATCCAAAAAGGCATGGCCGAAAGAATTAATGCGGAAAGCCAGACCGATGAGCTAGAAAAAGCCGCATAAATTTTCCATCCCCAACAACTGGTCAGCCGAAAGGCTGGCCTTTTTTTTTGGCAAATTTCTATCATAAGGAGCTTCGCAACTTTACTATCATATCCATCCGGATGGGTTCTATCATGCTGCCGGCAAACGGTAAGTTCAATCTGTGCCATTCACACTTTTTCTACACACACTCGCTGTTTTGATAACGACTGTTTCTGTTCTATACTTGTCAGGTAATCAGAAAGCAACACAACCAACGGAGTCACAAAATGTGTAACCTAGATAAATTCTCTCATCTGTTTCTTTTCACCTGTAGCATAGCTGCATTTCTTTTTGCTGGTCATGAGCTGTTCTACTTTGCAGGACTGTATGTGACTGGTCTGTTCGCCACATCCATCGTGGCTCTTTGTTGGACTGGTTCCGCCATCTGGCATCACATGGTGCGGTAATGGGCGGAGATGACATCTTCATTACTATGTACCTAGTAGTGGGCATCCTACTACTAGGCTACCTTATTTATATTTCATTCAAGGAGTACTAAAATGAAACTGACACGTCAACATTATGAGGTATTTGCCTCAATCTTCGGCACTCACTGGAACCGGCTGCCACCTGAATTCATCAACGATTTCGTTCACTATTTGGTTGAAAACAATCCTAAGTTTGATAAGAGAACATTTGCCAAGGCAGTAAATCGTGCCATCCCTGACAACAGGGATTTCAATAAGTTCATGGCTAACGTACTCACACCAACTCACATTGAAGACCTTTGAGTTCACAATGATTCCTTATCCTTGTTTGGATAAGGGGTCTCTTTTTGGTATTATATATTCAGTTAAGGAATTCACAATCTTTCGACAAGGAACACACAATGAAACAAGTAATCACATACAAGGTATTTGTCCTTGTCAATAGTAAATGGCGGCTCGTTGAGTCACACAAAAATTTGGAGTCTGCACAATTACAGCTTCGTAAGCGTAAAGCTGCTCCAAATACCACCGGCATAATCATTCAAGATTATGTCAATTCAAAAGCTCGTTCTTGAAAGGGATGACAAAATGCGTAAAGTAACTTCAAAGACTACCATGCCCAAAAGCTGGGTTTCTTCACCACTCACACGTGCGTTGTGCGCTGCGGGTCTCAATTCAACACACAAGGTTGCCAAGTCTAGCGGCCTTGCGTGGAGTAACATCGAGAACATTGCAACAGGCAAAACACGTTCACCCCATGTAAACACAATTCAGAAGTTGATGGCTGTGTCGGGTATCTCGCGGCAACAGTATGGCGGTCACACTCGTGTCGTCAATGCCATGCACACACCTGTTGACAAAGCCGTTGTCAAAAAAGCAACCACTCGCATGATGGCTTCTAAGAAGCCTGATGCAAACAAGACCCACAGAATGATTGGGGATATCGTTATCACCCTTAATATTGGTGGAGAGACTTTGACAATCAATGCTGACCAGCTAAAACGTAGTCTGCTGTCGCAGTAGACTACAGCATGGGAAGATTGTTCAACGTATCGCTTCTCATAGCAATAGTGGCTCTTATCATCTTTCACATACTTAGCCGTGTGTTTAGATAAGAGCCACTTCTTTGCTATTATTACTTATTCCAATCATAGGAGGTAATCATGCCTAGAAAATATCAAGACAACCAACTGGTGGCTGCGTACTTTGCCACCAGAAGGATGTCGGCTCGATTCCTTGGTGTTGTACAAAAGTATGACTCAGGGAAATACTACGTGCGTTACATCTGCGGCGACAGGGCACTGTCGTGTGACAGGGTATTCGAATGTCACACCAAAGAACTCTGGGAGCCTGACAATACTTTCATTGACGAGATGCAGGCATCGCAGTTGCAAGTGTACAACAGCTATGTCAGGAACCGTGTCGAGCGTAGCCGCCATAGACACTATGCTAATGATGACGACCGCCTTGTTTGGGCGTCATTCGCTGCCAAACGTATTCTTGGTTCACACTTTTACCGCAATTTTCCCGTAACTCAAATGGTCTGGAGGTCTGACTATGTTTACTAATATACGTGTTCAAGATATCGGCGGCACTGCTATCCGCCACTCAATCCCTACTGGTGCTGTGTTCAGGTATCATGAGGGTAATGGTACATCGTACCTATCGCTTGGCATCTATCGCAAATTCTTGCTGGCTGCAAAACTTGCGTCCGTCAACAATATTGCCAACTTCACTATCACTCCGTTGGACTCCGGTGTTACTAATCGTACCTGTGAAATCACCGGTGTTTTTGACTTTGCTCTTGATATGTATGCTACCCCAGAAATTGGTGTAGCTGACCGTAAGTTTACTTTTGGCTATGTCATATCACTGAAAGGTGACGTTGACGATGATGGCAACTCACACCTGTACCTTACTGTCGGTAACAGACCAGATGCCAATGTCAACGAGCAACTGTTGCTTCGTCTCACAGGTCAGGATACTGCTCACATATTCCGAGATATTCCTGAGAATTCTCTCATTGCTGTGCGTGGCACCGCTGGTCTCAAAGTAGAATACTTAGAACGCAAAGCGTAGGGAGGGTAATATGCCTAGAGAAAACTTTGGTCAAATGGCCGACTGTATGCGTGCTATCAATCTGCACGTTCGCGACTATGCCAATGAACATGCTGTACCTCGCGACTGGTTCATGGAACAGCCTACAGAGTTGCATCCGGTAGCCCTTTCAGCTGCCCGCAAGCTGCAAATCTTGGCACCGTATGTTGAGGAATTCTTCAATGACTTGAATCAGGTTTTGCGTAACCATGGGCTTCCAGATGGTCGGCACCGTAGCTATTACAACATCGGCAGAGACATGACCATGCAGTATCCTGTCATCTGGAATGCAAACAAAGACGGTGTCATTTGTTTTCCTAACTTGGCTATGGACTTACTCAGCCCACACAATGGTTTGCGTAATGAGAACCCGTGGTTCCCAAAGTGCAGTGTATCACTTCACCAACGTATCCGTGACGATTTGGCTGACCCCAAGAAAAGTCGAGCATGGTTGCCTATATCTCGTGGCATCAAGCGGCTTGGCACTCGTACTGAGACAACTGTATCTCGTGCGCTGTCAAGGGCTTTCTTGTGGCATGGTGAGAAACTTGTATGTCCACAATACATCGACAACACTGCGGCTCATCTTATTGATATGCACAAACCAGCCCAGTTTCAGTTTGCCGATACTGCTGAGGATATGCGCGTTATGTACACACGCGAGAGCAGTTCAGAAACGCCTTCATCATGTATGGACTCAAAGCACAACTTTGCTTTGTATCGTCCACACAGACCTATCGACTTCTACGGACATTGCCCGATTACTAAGGGTGCGTATATATCTCGTGGTGGTATTGTTGTAGCCAGAACAATTTGCTGGCTCGATTCCAAAGATGGTCAGTGGTATCACTCACGTGTGTATTCGTCACGTAATGCTTCAAGCAGTGAGCTAACAAAGCATTTGGAAAAGCACAATGTCAAATCAATTGACAATCTTCCTAGACCGGTGCGTTTCACCGCAGAGTTCGATATCCCTGCGGGTAAGTACAACGATGTTGCAGCGTGTCCAATGCCCTACTTTGACTCACAGCCGTTTGACGCTATGGTTCTCAAACTGTCAAACGACAGAACAATGTTTCATGTTCGTATCGGTACACGCAACATTATTGCGCCGAAGGGTGAAGATTGGCAATATCCTAACCTTACTTCAACCTCTGGTTCATACTGCGCTCACGAAAGTACGGAGTGTTCACATTGTGGTGACGAGATTGACATTGAGAATGATTCCTTCTGGAATGTCGAAGGTGATGTGTATTGTTCAGTAACTTGTGCAGAAGAATGTGACGCTGTGTGGTATTTGACATCCGGTGACACGGACCTTTTGTATCATCGTACACTCGACAACACACATACTGTTCGTGCGTATCATGGCAATGGCGTTTTCAGCAACGAGAATGCCGCCAGAGTTCGTGGTTACGTGTATCATCCTGTGCCATGGGCTGATGTCGAGTCTCATATGTTTGTATACTATGAGGAAAACAGGGGTGATGACATGGGTCTTACTTACGCTGGCCACGCTTTCTATGTATGGGATGCCAAGAACACTTCCCCAGTGCGTATGTATTGTGAGCAGTATTCACCAAGATTCGCTGCAAATATCACTGATGGCTACTTTATGTTCCACAGTTTTCCTGTCGTCTCCGAGACTACCAATCCCAAGAAGGTAGATGACACAACTACTGTCATGCGTTATATTGCAACGTGTGACAACCCAGATAATTTTGATGACTCTATGTTTGACGATTATCTAGGTGATTTACTAAGACCCCATGCACCATTGGTTTCTGGTGTGACTATACTTCAACAATCCACAAACAACGACTTATTCTAAGGAGAGTATCATGACTACATCATATTCAAATCTACCGCCCATCAATCCAGTTGCCGATGTTTCAGAAATACCTATTGCTGTGCGCGGCAAAGATATTGACCCATTGCTGTTTGACTTGTTGCGTACTGTGTCACCCCATGGCAAGGAATCCAAAATCAACGAGATTCTGCTTAAGTTCATATCCAAGGTGCAACCAGATATCACACCACACGTTGATGTCAAGGGTAATCTTATTGTGCAGATTGGCAAGAATCCCAAGACTATGTTCAGCTGCCACACCGACACTGTGCAAGGCGGCATTGACCAAGAGTTTACTACACTGCATATTTCCCCTGAGAGATATGTTCATGCGTCTGTTCCATCTGAAGTTAGTTACTATGTTGACAGCAACGACAAAGTTGTCAATGAGTATGAGATGAAACAACAGGCTCGTGACGCTGGCAACACTTACGCCTTTTACACACTGTTAGATGGCTCTCTGTATGGCTCTCAGCGGCAGTTTGATGGCTGGGTAGATACTAAGCAGAAGTATGGTCTAGAGACTGCCACACAGCCCAAGGCTTGCGTACTGGGTGCCGATGACAAGCTAGGTTGCTACATTCTATGCAGACTCATAGAAGCAGGCGTAGACGGCCTCTATGTGTTCCACATCGGTGAAGAAATCGGTGGCATTGGTTCCAAGTACTTGGCTGTACACAAGCCAGAATACTTTACTGGTGTACAGCATTGCATCGCATTCGACCGTATGGATTACGGTGACATCATCACACATCAAGCAGGTGGGCGTTGTTGTTCAGATACCTTTGCCAATGCTTTGGCTGACCAGCTATCTGTCAACTTTCCACCGATGCAAAAGATGGCGCCATCTGACCGTGGCTCATTTACAGACAGTGCAAACTACACATCCTTGATTGCAGAATGCACCAACGTATCAGTGGGCTATTTCTCTCAGCATACAGCTAGAGAACGGTTTGACCTTGAGTGGCTTGAACGCCATCTCATCCCTGCCCTACTTAAAATTGATTGGGCTGAGTTGCCAGTGGAGCGGGAGGCCACAATACCCGCATCCCCCTTTCAAGGTGTTCGTGCGAAACCACGGTCAAACAGAAACTACTTCGGTGGCGGACGCAACAGTTCGTACCAGAGTCAGAGGTCTATGGTTTCAACAGGGAGCATTACGCCATCAAAAGATGCCAGACGTACCCAATCCAGGGTAGACCGCATACGGAACAATCTTGACGAGATGGAGTCATTTGACCCTCGCGAAGGTTTCTTTGAGGGTGAAAGTGTTGGACAACGAGTTGAGCGTGTGCTATTTACTTTTGCTAAGGATGACATGACCCTCAGTGATATTGCTCAAATGGTTGTTGATACAAACGAACACGCAGCCTACGACAAAATTACATGGGAGGATGATGCCTTCTGGAATATGTAATCTCAGCGCAACTGCCCCTCACTTCGGTGGGGGGCTTTTTTTATTTTTTTTTCCTATTGACGTTTATTTTTCTATATGGTAAAAGGGCTAACTCCCCGCCGAGATATACTATATAGGGAACACCGAAGATATGAAAAGCTACATTCTAAAGAATGCACCGACAGAAGGAAATTCTGTACGTATAGCTTGCCCCTCCTGTGCAAGTAGAACCTTCACCATTTCAAAAATACATGGCAAGCTGTTGTGGAATTGCTACAAAGCAAGCTGTAAAACAAAAGGCTCAGAGCAAATGGAACGCTCAAAAACAGAAATCGCGTCAAAAATCCGCGATACTATCACTTTCTATCATGACGCGGAAAAATTTACAGTTCCCGAATGGTTCACACCTTTTACAGATAATGTCCGTGCTTTAAATTACCTGAAACGAAATAACTGCATTGATGCGTTTCAAAATGGCAGGGCCAGGATTCTATATGACCCGAAGCAGGACAGAGTTGTGTTCCTTGTAAAGGAAAATGGCATTACATATGATGCTATAGGTAGAAGCCTAAAGCCTAAAACAATACCAAAGTGGTATAGATATGGTAAATCACAAAAACTATTCACAGCAGGTGAACATGATACCGCAGTGCTTGTTGAAGATTCTGCATCCGCCTGTGCTATATCCCCTGTTGCTACTGGCGTTGCGCTATTAGGAACAAATATGAAAGATGCAGACTTGACACAACTACGTAAATATAAGCATGTATTTGTGTGCCTAGACCCTGACGCCACTCGTAAGGCACTTGACTTACAAAAATACCTATCGTACTTTGTGTCAACAACAATAATAAGAATAGATGATGACCTGAAATATTATGATGCGCAGGAGATTAAAAAATTACTACAGAACAGCAACTGATAAAGCTCCTACTTGGTAAAGAGTTTTATGATACAAACAGAACACGCGTATTGCGTTCAATGTTTCCAACTGAACTGTCTGA